>WLWD01006203.1_pt1 | contig 149576 bp, 71 predicted proteins | sample 6712731 | NCBI WGS metagenome assembly WLWD01 (sample SAMN12718690, study PRJNA576275) | sponge metagenome | isolation source: marine sponge | host: Mycale hentscheli | place: New Zealand: South Island, Marlborough, Capsize Point | collected 2014-11-01
TGGTGAGCAGCCCATTTAAAAGCTGTGTTCCTGCTAAACTGTTAGAGTACAATAGGAATGGCCTACATTATGGACAACCTGTCTCAATTTGAGCTTAAAGGTGTCAAAGAAATTACAGGGAAGGAAGCTATCAATGCCGGATCTTATGGATTTGTATTTGATGTGAAGCACAAAGGTGAACAATTCATAGCCAAAAAGCCTCTCACTAATTCCCTCACTGTAGAAGAAAGGATGAAGGTAGTTGCAAAGTTCAGACAAGAATGCATATTGCTGAGTCAGTTACATCATCCTAATATAGTCAAGTTTATCGGAGTGTACTATGGAGACGCCAAGAAGATTGATCTTATTCTAGTGATGGAGAAACTAAAGTGTAACTTAGTTGAATTTCTTGCTGAAAATCCTAAGGCTGATTTACAAATGAAATTGTCAATTCTGAAAGATGTTGCTGGTGGTCTTGTCTATCTCCATGAACACGATCCTCCAGTTATACACAGAGATCTTACTGCTGTGAATGTTCTATTAGCTGATAATAATCAAGCTAAAATCGCAGATGTGGGTGTGTCTAAACTGATGGATGCTCAAGCCATGATGGTGTCACGTCACACGAGAGAACCGGGTCATGTATACTACATGCCGCCAGAGACACGCTTTGAAAAGGCTGTCTGCACTCCAAAACTTGACATCTTTTCATTCGGACATCTGACTCTTCACTTTACTATCGGATACTTACCCAAAGTTTTTGAAATTCCACATAGAGAGAGAAAGAAAGGAATTGTAGAACAACAAAAACGAAATAAATCACTCGAAGTGATGGGTCAAAATCACTGTTTGTATGACTTGACGATCAATTGCTTGATGGATGACCCTAGTAGGAGACCAAGTGCTCATGACTTAGTGGTATACATAGAAAGTCAAACTCAAGTGAAAACGATGCAAGGTAAATTTATATGTCGAACCAACAAAGAAATGTATTGTGTTAATACTTTTATGTTGGTTAGAATTTTTTAAATATTAAAAAGACATCAAAGTAGCTATATGAGCTGTTTTGTATATCATGGAAATTTTATCATTACGACAAATTCTTGTTTACAATTTAATACACCTTAGGTGCAAATTCATTGTGCTTGTGTTTCTTCAGTTTTCAGCCAAGAATCAATTTAAGCCATGATATATTTGTTAGCAATTGTCAACTTGTTGCTTATATAAAAATAAAGTTTATTCTGAGTTAGAAGCCTTAGCACCTTTAAGTAGCTAAACTTGGTAGTCCCTGTGTTCAATTGGTCTAGCAATATTAAAAAATGTCATATGTATAGCTATTTCAAGGTAATTTAACTTCAAAATATTTATATTAAAAATATATTTATCTGATCCTAAAATATGATCTTATGTGCACTTTATACAGATATTTTAAATTCTAGGTAAGTATTTATCATTCAAAACATATTGGCAGCCTAAACCTGCAGTGGCTTTTTATTAGGGTTGTTCATAAACTATCAGGAGTAACACAATTTGAAGATTGGGGATACATGTTTGTTATTGAGCGAGTGAAGTGAGCGATTAGGGGTAGATCATTGAACATCGGGTATATGTCATATGTATGTATGGATTGTATGTATGTCTGTAAACACATGTACAGGTTCTTTTGTTTTCTCCTAAAAGATGGCTTTTTAGGCTAGGTCCCAGTTTCCTCTGACACTGCAGCGTTCAGAAAATCTAACTTTATACTTAGGCTCCATATTGTGAGATAGTTTCTGCGAAACACTTTTTTAAGTCACAATAAGTTACTGCAACTGGTTACTATGGCATTGAAAGCCCTTTACCAGACACAATTTCAAAACTTCGCCGTTTCTTGGTGGGTGCTATACTAAGTGCCGCTTATTGGTTGTCAAGAGCCACTGGTAGTCAGAATACCTAATGGTAAGGAAGCTAGCACTACTTGGGGGAAGCTGAGGTATGTAAGCATTTCCAATTGTTAGCTAAATTATAACTCTGGCACTATTTTTGTAGCTGAGAGGTTGTTGTATAGAGTTACTGGTAACTAAGATAGTCCGAATAGTTTATGTTTGATGCTATAGAATCTACTACTATTCAGAAAATTGAAGTAAGTAAGTAGCCAATTGTGCATATATTTATAGTTAATGGTGAACTGCAGTATAATATAATCCACTTTTGTCCATGAAGTTAGCGTCTCAGGTAAACTACACCATTTAATTATATGGTAGTTTTATGTAACCTATCAAGGCCGGCTACTTGCCATTTGTGCACAACACACCGTATGTTTTATGTAACCTTACTAGGCAGGCTTGCTCGATACATGTGCTCAAGCACACCACTAGTTTATATATATTATTATGTGTGGAAGTATGTATGTATGTCATTTTGTACTTTTGACCCTTGTGTTTTTTTGCTTGTTTCATGGTCTACCCCTTAGCTCCATCAAATAGAATCTTTTCGTTTAGCAATTCCTTATCATTCAAAAAAATAAATTGTCTACCACTTCGTCTTAGGTTGCTTGTGAATGCCACAAGACACACTTAGGTTTTAAAAAACTAACTTTTAGACTCAACACTGTCCAGCAAATCTTTAGAACTTTTTTTTTCAAGTCGCAAAATATTATGGCGAATGGTTACTAAGGCATTGGGACACTTTACCAGACATAATAAAAAAAAACGGCTTTTTTTTAGCAGCCTTGAGTGCTGGTTGTCAAATCTACTGGTAATTCAGATAGTCAGAATGACAAATATAAGGGACTACAGAAAATACCAGTACTCAGGAATTGAGGTAACAAAGCAGTCTTGTATTTGTTAGCTAAAGTATATAATGGTCACATTGGCTACATACTTATACTTTTATGGGCTGATAGATTCTTTTGGAGTGTTTTGTTTGTACACAGGCTTGCTCATCCATTGTGCTCAAGCACATCACTAGTACATTTGAATGAGGCACTTACATGTATACTTGTCTGATTGTTAAAACTAAGACTGTAATATTGTCATTTTAGACCTCCTGTCTCATTTTGAGCTCAAAGGTGTCAAAGAAATCCAAGGGAAAGAATTTTTAAAAACAGGATCTTATGGATTTGTTTTTGATGTGAAGCATAAAGGAAAAGTATTCATAGCCAAAAAGCCGCTCACTAATTCCCTCACTGTAGAACAAAGAATGAAGGTAGTTGCAAAGTTTACAGAAGAATGCATATTGCTGAGTCAGTTACATCATCCTAATATAGTCAAGTTTATCGGAGTGTACTATGGAGATGCCAAGAAGATTGATCTTATTCTAGTGATGGAGAAACTAAAGTGTAACTTAGTTGAATTTCTCGCTGAAAATCCTAAGGCTGATTTACAAATGAAACTGTCAATTCTGAAAGATGTTGCTGGTGGTCTTGTCTATCTCCATGAACACGATCCTCCAGTTATACACAGAGATCTTACTGCTGTGAATGTTCTATTAGCTGATAATAATCAAGCTAAAATCGCAGATGTGGGTGTGTCTAAACTGATGGATGCTCAAGCCATGATGGCGTCACGTCACACGAGAGAACCGGGTCATGTATACTACATGCCGCCAGAGACACGCTTTGAAAAGGCTGTCTGCTCTCCAAAACTTGACATCTTTTCATTCGGACATCTGACTCTTCACTTTACTATCGGATACTTACCCAAAGTTTTTGAAATTCCACATAGAGAGAGAAAGAAAGGAATTGTAGAACAACAAAAACGAAATAAATCACTCGAAGTGATGGGTCAAAATCACTGTTTGTATGACTTGACGATCAATTGCTTGATGGATGACCCTAGTAGGAGACCAAGTGCTCATGACTTAGTGGTATACATAGAAAGTCAAACTCAAGTGAATACGATGCAAGGTAAATTTATATGTCGAACCAACAAAGAAATTTATTGTGTTAATACTTTTATGTAGGTTAGAATTTTCTAAATATTAAAAAGACATAAAAGTAGCTATATGAGCTGTTTTGTATATCATGGAAATTTTATCATTACGACAAATTCTTGTTTACAATTTAATACACCTTAGGTGCAAATTCATTGTGCTTGTATTTCTTCAGTTTTCAGCCAAGAATCAATTTAAGCCATGATATATTTGTTAGCAATTGTCAACTTGTTGCTTATATACAAATAAAGTTTATTCTGAGTTAGAAGCCTTAGCACCTTTAAGTAGCTAAACTTGGTAGTCCCTGTGTTCAATTGGTCTAGCAATATTAAAAAATGTCATATGTATAGCTATTTCTAGGTAATTTAACTTCAAAATATTTATATTAAAAACATATTTATCTGATCCTAAAATATGATCTTATGTGCACTTTATACAGATATTTTAAATTCTAGCTAAGTATTTATCATTCAAAACATATTGGCAGCCTAAACCTGCAGTGGCTTTTTATTAGGGTTGTTCATAAACTATCAGGAGTAACACAATTTGAAGATTGGGGATACATGTTTGTTATTGAGCGAGTGAAGTGAGCGATTAGGGGTAGATCATTGAACATCGGGTATATGTCATATGTATGTATGGATTGTATGTATGTCTGTAAACACATGTACAGGTTCTTTTGTTTTCTCCTAAAAGATGGCTTTTTAGGCTAGGTCCCAGTTTCCTCTGACACTGCAGCGTTCAGAAAATCTAACTTTATACTTAGGCTCCATATTGTGAGATAGTTTCTGCGAAACACTTTTTAAAGTCACAATAAGTTACTGCAACTGGTTACTATGGCATTGAAAGCCCTTTACCAGACACAATTTCAAAACTTCGCCGTTTCTTGGTGGGTGCTATACTAAGTGCCGCTTATTGGTTGTCAAGAGCCACTGGTAGTCAGAATACCTAATGGTAAGGAAGCTAGCACTACTTGGGGGAAGCTGAGGTATGTAAGCATTTCCATATTTGTTAGCTAAATTATAACTCTGGCACTATTTTTGTAGCTGAGAAGTTGTTGTATAGAGTTACTGGTAACTAAGATAATCCGAATAGTTATAATTTGAAGCTATAGAATCTACTACTATTCAGAAAATTGAAGTAAGTCAGTAGCCAATTGTGCATTTATTTATTGGTGAACTGCTGTATAATATAATCCACTTTTGTCCATGAAGTTAGCTTCTTAGTTAAACTACAACATTAAATAATATGGTAGTTTTATGTAACCTTCAAGGCAGGCTACTTGCCATTTGTGCACAAGCACACCATACGTTTTATGTAACCTAACTAGGCAGGCTTGCTCGATACATGTGCTCAAGCACACCACTAGTTTATATATATGTGTGTATGTATGTATGTATGTCATTTTGTACTTTTGACCCTTGTGTTTTTTTGCTTGCTTCATGATCTACCCCTTCCCATAGCTCCATTAAATAAAATCTTTTAGTTTAGCAATCCCGTATCATTCAAAGAAACAAATTGTCTACCACTTCGTCTTAGGTTGCTTGTGAGTGCCACAAGACACACTTAGGCTTTAAAAAACTAACTTTTAGACTCAACACTGTCCAGTAAATCTTTAGAACTTTTTTTTTTTCAAGTCGCAAAATGTTATGGCGAATGGTTACTATGGTATTGGGACACTTTACCAGACATAATAAAAAAACGGCTTTTTTTTAGCAGCCTTAAGTGCTGGTTGTCAAATCTACTGGTAATTTCAGATAGTCAGAATGATATATATAAGGGACTACAGAAAATATCAGTACTCAGGAATTGAGGTAACAAAGCAGTCCTGTATTTGTTAGCTAAAGTATATAATGGTCACATTGGCTACACACTTATACTTTTATGGACTGATAGATTCTTTTGGAGTGTTTTGTTTGTACACAGGCTTGCTCATTCATTGTGCTCAAGCACATCATTAGTACATTTGAATGTGGCACATACAAGTATACTTGTCTGGTTGTTAAAACTAAGACTGTAATTATTGTCATTTTAGACCTCCTGTCTCATTTTGAGCTCAAAGGTGTCAAAGAAATCCAAGGGAAGGAAATTTTAAAAACAGGATCTTATGGATTTGTTTTTGATGTGAAGCATAAAGGAAAAGTATTCACAGCCAAAAAGGCTCTCAGTAATTCCCTCACTGTAGAAGAAAGAATGAAGGTAGTTGCAAAGTTTACAGAAGAATGCATATTGCTGAGTCAGTTACATCATCCTAATATAGTCAAGTTTATCGGAGTGTACTATGGAGATGCCAAGAAGATTGATCTTATTCTAGTGATGGAGAAACTAAAGTGTAACTTAGTTGAATTTCTTGCTGAAAAACCTAAGGCTGATTTACAAATGAAACTATCAATTCTGAAAGATGTTGCTGGTGGTCTTGTCTATCTCCATGAACATGAACCTCCAGTTATACACAAAGGTCTTACTGCTGTGAATGTTCTATTAGCTGATAATAATCGAGCTAAAATCGCAAATGTGGGTGTGTCTAAACTGATGGATGCTCTAGCCATGAAGGTGACACGTCACATGAATGAATGGGGTCATGTATACTACATGCCGCCAGAGACAAGCTTTGATAAGGCCTGCCGCACTCCAAAACTTGACATCTTTTCATTCGGACATCTGACTCTTCACTTTATTATCGGATACTTACCCATAGTTTTTGAAATTCCACATAGAGAGAGAAAGAAAGGAATTGTAGAACAACAAAAACGAAATATGCCACTTGAAGTGATGGGTCAAAATCACTGTTTGTATGACTTGACGATAAAATGCTTGATGGATGACCCTAGTAGGAGACCAAGTGCTCATGACTTAGTGGTATACATAGAAAGTCAAACTCAAGTGAAAACGATGCAAGGTAAATTTATATGTCGAACCAACAAAGAAATTATTTGTGTTAATACTTTTATGTAGGTTAGAATTTTTTAAATATTAAAAAGACATCAAAGTAGCTATATGAGCTGTTTTGTATATAATGGAAATTTTATCATTACGAGAAATTCTTGTTTACAATTTAATACACCTTAGGTGCAAATTAATTGTGCTTGTGTTTCTTCAGTTTTCAGCCAAGAATCAATTTAAGCCATTATATTTGTTTGCAATTATCAGCTTGTTGCTTATTTAAACTAAATTCATTTCAAGTTTGATTTTCCATTAGATACCAATGTATAGTGTCTCGCTCGCTCACCAATAATGGGTGTATAGTAAAGTTGGTAAAGGGATATCACTATATTAATGGGATATCACTATATTAATGGGATATCACTATATTAATGGGATATCACTATTTTAATGGGATATCACTACGTTAATGGGAAAAGTGTTAAGTTATACACACTCTATAGTTGACAAGAAAAAAAAGAGACCAAAATAAATATCTCCATGTTGGATTCAAACTCCCATCTGCACACTCAAATTAAATTGTCCCATACAACTAACAGCTTTGTGAATCCTAGATAGCTTATATTCTTTCTTTCTTTTTTCCCCTAGGATTTTCCCTGTCCATTGTCCACTCTATGTGTCTGTATCCATGAAAAAAACGTATTTACTGAACTCAGTTGATAGAGAGTTCACCAATTTACAATAGTTAGTACATCAGGCACCAAAGTGTGGATGGTTACTTGCATGCCAATAATATTACATTATGGCTATCATCCTCACAAAATATTCTTATTCACTACAATAGTGCAACAAAAATCAGAAACCAGTTACGAGTTCCATCAACTTGACAAGTCTCCTATTGGTCATGTTTCAAGTCCAAGCCCTCCTAAAACTGCTGATTCGACTCCTTCAGTTCCTATTCCTTCCTATTCTGCATCTCTAGCACTTGGACCTTTGGAAAAATGCAGCTGGTACTGGGAAGGCCTCAGCATGTAAGTTGATTATTGTATGTTGTGAGTCTGTTTCTCTGTTTTTGCTAAGATTTGTTTAAGCATGAATATATGCATGCGTATAACAGCAGTTTAGTGCAATGGTTACTACATTATTACAAGAACTGAACTATAACAATGTATGTTCCTTTCATGATTATTGTTATCTTTTATTTAGTGAACATTCGTTGTCAATTTGCATTTTACATTTAAGTTCTTTTATCTTAGTGTGTTTTTCCAATGTATAATTTGTTTAAGTTTACCCTATATCATTTCTAATTGCAGTCAGCTTTCTTGGTTATATATACATATAATATATATATATGTGTGTGTGTATGTGTGTCTATCATATTCAAATATCTTCTTCTCAACTTGTATTACATTCCCTAATCCCTACTCCTACTTTATATACAACAGTTTTCTATCATGCCTTTAGTTGTTATTCAATCTACCTTTGTTAATGATTAAATTTCGTGAGTTCCAGTTTTATTCCAGGCTTAATTATTTGTAAAATTATTGATATTCTAATTGTTATAATCTGAGGTGCTAGTTAATGTCATAGTTTATAGCAAAGTGATGGGAATTAGTTTCCCAGTAAGTATTAGTAGAACAGAAAAAAATAATGTAGAGTAGCTAATTTTGTTTTGCCATGTTACAATGTGAAAATTACGGTGTTTGTCAAAAAAAAAAGATACTATAGTACTAGTGATGTGCTTGAGCACAAAGGGTGAGCGTGCCTGTGCACAAACAAAACACTTCAAAAGGATCTATCAGTCTAATTCTAATAGTATAAGCTACATAGCTGTTGTGACTTTTATGTACTTTAGCTAACAAATATGGAACTACTTTCTTACCTCAATTCCCTGAGTACTGGTATTTTTTGTAGTCTCTGGCTATCTGAATTTGACAACAAACACTCGCAGCAATAAAAAAGGTCAAGTTAAAAAAAAAAAGTCTGGTAAAGGGTTTCAATACCATAGTAACCATTTGCCATAACATTTTGCGACTTGAAGAAACAAGAAGTTTCAAAAAATATAGTGCACCGTGTTGAGTCTAACAGTAAGTTTTTAAGACTTAAGTGTATCTTGTGTCATTCAGAAACAACATAATACGAAGGGGTAAACAATTAATTACTTTGAATGGTATGGGATTGCTAAACCAAAATATTCTGTTTAGTGGATGTATGGGAATGGGTAGACCACAAAGCAAACCCCAAAACGTGAGAGTCAAAGTACAAAATGACATATGTACATCCACACACATATATAAACAATTCAATATCCCAGATTTTCAATTGTGTTACCCCTGAGAGTGTCTCGCTCGCTTCGCTCGCTCGCCAACAATAAAGACTAATTCATTAACATCATGTGGTGAAAAACTTGTTTGCTCGATTGGCCTTACTTGTTTATTTATATAAATACATTCATATATGTATGAATATATATATATATATTATATATTATATATGTATATATTATATATTATATATATGTATGCATATTTATAAATATACATCTACTTTCATTTATCTAGAGATAATACACTAGGAAAACTGAAGGACACTAAGAATGGAAGTTTTCTGGTTAGGTGTTCTCAAAACCTACCAAAAAATGTTCTAATAGTAAGGACTTGTGGTACCACCAAGTGTGCTCGCATAATCTTCAGTGATAAAAAATGTGGTTTATCTGAGCCACCTCAATTCTACACTGTTCCAGCATTGGTAGACTACTATGCCAAAGTTCCCCTACCTAATTTTGGTACTATGCTAGCATATCCTATCTCTAAATCTAAAGAAGTAAGGGCATGAGGTTGTGGTTTTCTATTAGATCAATACTTTTAATATGTGTTTACCTTAAGATATTAATCCACTATCAGATTTATAACAAACTCACACATAAAGACACAATTATACCTATATATACTATATATATAATGTATATTAATATATATATATATATATTATATATATGTATATAATATGTATAGTACTTATTAGATGAGTCAGAGTGTGATATGGCAAAATATTTTATGAGCAGGCTACTTTATTTTCACAGAGTCAGAGGTGAGTGAAAATAAAGCCTGAGAGTGAAATATCTAGCCACATCACTCTGACTAGTGACCTAAGTGGTTTATTCCTCACTAGATATCTTCACTACTGTAGTTTGTACTAGGACCTTAGTATAAAGTTGGCGAAAAGTTGTGAGCTTGGCCGGTTGCTATAACTACAATGGTAATGAGCTTGCTGCAATACAGCGTAAAATAACATGCGTGAATATCGTGAGTTATTTCACGGTCACCTACCAAAAAATATCATTGTGAAGATATCTAGAGTGGAGTACTTATTACCTGAGCCAGAGTTTGATATGGTGAAATATTTTATGAGCAGGCTAAAATATTTTCACGAGCCAGAGGCGAGTGAAAATAGAGCCTGAGAGTGAATATCTAGCCTTATCACTCTGACAAGTGCAATAAGTGGTTTATTCTATGCCAGATACCTTTACTGAAGTAGTTTGTTGGTAACTCTTAGTGTAAAGTAGGCAGGTAAAACTCTCTATGGCCTCCCCACATCCCTAGCTTATATTTGGCAGCTGCTCTAACCTGGTTGGGTAGGCTCTACTAGAGAAAGTTAGCTGTAATAAGTCAGAAAACTAGTAAGTCAGGCAGGTTGCTATAACCATTAGGGTAATGAGCATGCGCAATACAGCCATGAGATAACACTACATGATAACATGAGTTATCTCATGGGTCACCGTACCTAAAGATAACATAGTGAAGATATCTAGTGTGGAATAAATATATTTATTCCATGCTAGATATCTTCACTATGATTTTGTTAGGTAGTGACCTGTGAGATATCTCCGATATCACAAAGTGTTATCTTATGGCTGTATTGCAGCAAGCTCACTACCAGAGTAGTTATAGCAACCTGGCCTGGCGTACAAGTTTTCTGGATTTTTACAGCTACCTTTACTCTAGTGGAGCCTACCCAGCCAGGTTAGAGCAGCTGCTATAATATCAGCAGGGGTTGTGGGGAGCCCCTAATGAGTTTTCGCATACTTTACACCATGAGTTACCAAAAAACTACTTCAGTGAAGATATATAATAAGTGTGGAATAAACCACTTATTACACTTGTCAGAGTGATATGGCTAGATATTTCACTCTCAGGCTTTATTTTCACTTGCCTTTGGCTGGTGAAAATAAATTAGCCTGCTCGTGAAATATTTCACCATATCACACTCTGACTCATGTAATAAGTACTATATGTGACCGTCTACAGGAAAACCAGGCACAACGCGGCACCCTTCGAAAATTTTTTTTTGCACTTACGGAGTTGTCAGCGTCCAGATATTGAGCTCTCCAAGTTTTATCGTCGTAGCTTAAGCCGTTCCCACTATAGTAGACCTAACCGTTCCCTTCCATTGGCTTGAAACAATACATTTTTAAGAAATCGATCGATCTTTTCTCGATATTTACGCACGCCATGCTGTGCCCGGTTTTCCTGTAGACGGTCACATATATATATATATATGTATATATATATATGTACTCTTTTCTAGATATCTTCACAATAGTATTTTTAAGTCAGTGTCTCATGAGATATCTCATGATAGAACAAGGTGTTTATCACACACTTAATTGTGCAAGCTCATTCGCCCCCCCCCCCCCTCCCTTCCAATACTCTAGGAGCATTCATGCTATTTATATAAGTTTGAGTCTTTGAAATTTTTGCTAAGAAAATAACTAAAATAATATAAATTCTTGATTTATTCTTAACCTTCTTATTATTAAGCCATGTTAGTATGAAATTGGTGCATTGTTATAAGGGCAAAAAATATAGCACTTCTGTTACTGCTCCATTAACAGACTATTAATTCTTTCATAAACTAGCTAATTCTTCACACTAAATTCAATTGTGGCATGAAAGAGTTTAATGCCACTATATTCTCAGCAATTCACAGGAGTGCTTCAAGTTTACCATCGAAATTACAGGAGAGGTGAGTGTCACTTTTATGTTAACACATTGGCATATTCACGTCGATACTAGTCCAAATAAATCAATATTTAGGTCTTTCTAATAGCTCGATAGCTTCATCAACCTATCGTATCCTCTTCTTTCTGTTTTTCTTTCTTTTTTCACTAAGTCTTGCCCTACATATTTCCTGCTCTATAAAAAACTGAACAATGGGTTGCTGAATTGAGTTAATATAAATTGTTTACCTGCAATAGCTACCATAATCCACCACAAATTATGGGTATAAAAGGCAGAGATGCAAGAGGCAAAAAAATAGAAGCAGTTGAGAAAATTTGGCTTAGTTAATTACTTCAGTGAAGATGTAAGAAAGGTATACATAAAGGACTAGAGATAACTAGTAGCAGGAGAGGTAAACAAAGGAGGAACAGGGAATTATGGGTTGAAAAGAGAATTAAGAAAAAACTGGGATGGCACAGGAAAAAAGAGGGAGTAACCATGAACAAAAATACGTTATACTACTGAACTTTTAATTTGCAAAAGTTGGTATATATATAATAATCCTTGCTGCTCTTGTGTAAAATGACAACTAGCCAACTAGCTCAGCTTAGTTATTTTGAGATTGAAGATTTTATTCAACTTTGTTCCCAGAATTGTGTACACAAGCTGCATCACTAATGGATTAGAGTGTACTGTTATTCAGATAAACTATACTATGGATATAATTTTTAATCTCAACTCATTAATCCCACTTTCTTTATCAGCTCATTAATCCCACTTATGTTCTGTCGCTTCATTAATTGCACTTACGTATTTTGTAGTCTGGTAGTAATTTAATGGATCACTCAAATCTCCCTTCTGACTCCCGAGTCACTGTAATTGAAGGGAATACCGTTAGGGTAGAAAAATTGTGTGAACAGCTTGAGACTATGGAGACAAAACTTCTAAATAAAGATGACATCTTGTAAGTATCCTTAATAACAACGAATTAATACATTTCCAGAATTATGTGTTATAGTGTAGGGGAAGTAACTTGCTCTGACCAGCTTGGCAATGTTTATAGAGGAAAGTGGAGAATAGAAGATTGCTTTAAAGATGTAACTGTCAAATTTTTAAAAAAGAAATCTGGTCAAAAAGAGAAAATCATTTTTCTTCAAGAAGCAATCATCTTGAACCAATTGAAGCATCCCAATGTGGTTGCTCTATGTGGAGTGGTTAAAGATGGAGAATTAGTAAGTATTAAATATTTCAAAGAAATTCATTATTATGATAATATTTTCATCATCAGATTGCAAAAATTTTGGAAGTAGTTTGTATATCGGATTTGAAAGATTACTTGCAGTCAATTAAACCTCCGGATGGACAAGTAACTTGCGGTATGAACTGTGGTGAACTCCTCAGCTACTGCCGCCAAATTGCCTCAGGCATGGCTTACATATCAAGCATGTCCTTTATTCATAGCAATCTGACAGCCCAAGATATATTTTTGTCAGAAGATAAAGTTTGTAAAGTAAGCACTTGATATGAGACACTATAATTTGCATTTTTTGAATAATCATTGTGACAATTATGGTTTAGTTATTAATGTATATGTACTACATTAAGCATATTTATTAAGATCATATTACCTGTAGAGATAATTTATTTAGAGTTGTATTATTAATAAGTAGAACTAGCTATCTAATTTCAATTAATAACTATTGTAAGTGTACAACAGTAGTAAGTCAAAATTTTAACCATTTTCCCAGTTTCCCTTATTCTCGTAGTTCAGTCACATTCAAATGAATTTATCATTTTATTATTTGAGTATATAAAGTGATTTAAGAATTTTTAAAGAAGAAAATAATCAAAGAAGACCACTATCCTAACGTTGAGCGTTTTCAATTTAACCACAAGAATATTTAACTTTTTTCCCTATACTCGATGTGCTATGCAATGTTTTAAAGACATATCAAATCAGTGAACCTTGAACCCTGAACCAAACTATATAGTACACTAATTATCCTATTTGAAACATTCTGTAGCTGTCTAGGAAAACATTTAACGGTTGCTTGATGGCTACAAAATGTTAAAAGTTGTGTACGTTACAATGACACGGTTTCTGCCCGAACCTTAGCTACTAGAGCAACTACCACACTTGCCCCAGCCTAGCTAGCCCTGGTCACAAGTGCAGAGTTAAACTATAATTGGAGATAAGATGAAAAATGGAAATAAAGCTATTCTAGCCTCTGCTAAACTGAGCAACTGACAAAAATCAATGTAAGTTAAAGTTCAGATTGCAGTAAACAACTAATTAACACTAAACATGTACAATGGTTCATTAAGCATGAATGGATGCTGTTCGCTACTGTTGTTTATCCTCATAGACATCCTGGATTCAAGGATTCCCTGTCACCACTGCCATGTCTCACAGGAGGGTGGTCACTGACCTACCAACCATTCGGATTCAATTGTATCGAATACTTGACTCACATTGAATGTCCCGAGAGCTTTGGTTTAGGATTCAAAATGTAGCTAATATTAGACTTCATGCTTTGACTCCTAAAGATTAATTATATATAGCTTCAGCAATAAAAAATGACCTGATAAGTGGAACATCTGTTTTGGGTTGCTTCTTGGTATCCAGCGGTTAGTAAAAAAAAAAAAAAAAATACTACAAACAAGAAAGGTTTCAATGCATACAATAAGGATTGATAATAAATAAAAAGAAGAATCACTGGTAAGTCTTCAAGTTTTTTTTCTAGTCCAAGAATTACTGAATTTGAGATCTATATGGTGTTAGTAAACTTGTTTTTAGACATACATTGAAGAACTTTTTTCTTGGTGTATCATTCTGGAGGTCTTGAAATTTCTTACATCGGGAACTTCATTAGAACCTAGTATAGCACAGGTAGAACTACAAGTAAAAGTCTTGTGATTAGATTTAAACTTGGGGTTTAGTCCACCCTAAATATATGTTATAAAACTGCCTCTGATTTATTTTAAATTATCAAAGTTTGATGTATAAATCAAAAGAAAATCAATAAAATTGATTGTTTTTTCAGATAGCAAACTTTGGAATGGCACATAATGCAACCAACCAACATTTTGAACAAGAATTTGGCAGATGGACAGCTCCTGAGGTAAAATGGTAAAATAATTTACATTGTGTTTTATTAATGTTTAGCGTATACATTCATTGTAACTATACTCACTAAGTTAGATGATTGGATCCACAATGTTGTAGAATTCTATTAATTAACAATAATTGACAACATTTTTTATCCTAGCATCTTAGGTATTATACAAAATGAGCCCTTAATATTACATCTCCGAAGCAATGTATGTTTTGTGAGGCCAAACCAACAAGCAGTAAATTTTCTTCCTCTAGTTATTAGTCGTCTCCTCAAGAATGCTACAGATAGTTTGATAGAGCTTCTTCCTTTTCATGATTACTACACTTTTTGTGATAAAAATCAATGAAAAATTTGGAACAAGGAAGTGTGCTTGGCTAATGTATAGGCACATAATTATTATTTGTGATAAAAAATTCCTAGGTCTTAATTTTATCTCAAGAATCTTGCCTAAAATGTATGCTTTAGAGCCTTGCTGATGTCTCAAGAAGGGAAAAATAGAATTTATTCGTTGAGTTTTTACTCCAATTCAATGAATAAAAAGAATCTTTTGAAAAAAAAGAGAATTTTGGTGATCTGTTGAGAGTGAGACTGTAGTATAGCAGTACCCCTTAATAGTATAAATATAGAATTGGAGTGTCTGTTTGCTGGCTGGTTGTCATAATTCTGTAGTTTAAAAAAGCCTGTGAAACAGAGAGAATACATCTAATGAATATATTTCTTATATTGGCATATTCTAGGCTGTGACTTTTGATGAATATTCCTCAGCCAGTGATGTATGGAGTTTTGGAATTGTAATGTATGAGATTTGGAGTGGAGGAGAAAAGCCTTATCAATACTTATGTAATTCTCAGGTGAATAATAAAACTACAATAATAATAATAATGTAATTTTAAGTAAGGACCATATTGATATTATAAGCACCGTATAGATACTATGTATAGTTTTAGCATGCCTCTTATATTTCGTATTTACAATACATTGCAATATAATCTAAATTACGTCTTAATACTTCATTATTGTTGTTAAAAATTTAATCTATACATAACTAATTTTACTTTAGTTTTATAACTAATAAATTATATGCACTGGGTTTAAAGAAAATCAAATTTAGACCTAGTATTCCAAAGTTAGATGTAAACTTAAAGAAACTTTCGCAAGACATCAGTCTGTTTTTTTAGTAGAGTACTTATATGTATTGATAAATTTGGACTTAAAGTATTGAAGATTGAAATGTTTTAATGAATTGAAACAATATATAAAAAAAACGACTTAGTTCAAATATATTTGAGAACATGAAAAATTTGTGCACTGTGTAGTATTCTTCAGGTGTTTGTTAGTTGCATACTTAGCTGTTGTATTGATATATACAGCGAGTTTACTCTTCATATTCATTGATATAATGTGAGCATCTTAATGACTGCCTCAATGTGGTAATTATACTAACCTACATTGATCAATATCGCTTAAATATCATAGACTTGATGAATTTTAACGCTTTGTAAATATATATTTCAGAACTACAATGAGTTGTTAGCTGAACTAAATTGTTTTTAATTTACTAACTCATAATGGACTACCAAATGGGAATATTGAAATTCAAACTTATGTCCTTGTGAGGTATCTATGCATAGTGTAGTAGAGCTGATGCACTTGTGTAGCATTGCTGCTGCCTCTGCTGCTAATGCCCTTCACTTCTTGTTTAGATGCCTCTAGGCTGAGAAGGAGATGGTGGCTTTGTCGTTGGTAGAATTTTCATTAGCTAGAAGATTTTGCTGTCACTTCTTGTTGGTGATGGGGCATACCCTCATTATTTCATGTAGCTATGACATGTTGCTAAATTTACATGTTTCTGCCAGGAAGCAAACATGTTGGACAATTTCCGAAAGTTGAGGTTGTAGATATGTGGTCATGAGAGTATAAATGTCTGTGAAATTGATGTTAATTGGACTGCAAGAGACAAACGTCTTTGACTCACCTGTAAGCAGTTTGTCCACATGAACTGATGAATATTGGTTGTTGTTTGTCATCCCCAGTGATCTCATCTGCCATTTAAATAGAGTTTAGCATGTTCAACATAAATGTAAGAATTATGACATGCCATTGACACAAACCAAGTTTTGGTAAGGGTGAAGCCGAGATCAAAACAAACACAACAGAATGGGTCCACAGAGTTTGTGGCATCTCTCACATAGGTGACCGGATTTGGGAAAATCCGCCTAAACGCGGCAAACAATTTTTTTCAGTATCACCGGGTAAAGCCTTATGGGTCGATTTTTTTCAAAAAAATTTTTTATGGCAGAAATGGATAGACACCAGTTAGCTCTAGCTTATGACGCAGTTGTAAGCTCTGGCGTGCTCTAGAACTCACACTAGGAGGCTAGAAACACTAGCCGGTTGGACTCGTGTACGGAGAGTTGCTAAGAAATTATTGGCGGGCTTTTCACTAACAGCCGGGAAAAAACTGTAGCTAACTAATTCACTCACTATTCTACATAATTCACGTACTCACGCAATTCTCGCCATCATAGTTTCTTAAGGAGCCCTGCATTAAGCCTTTTAGACTTCTTTCAATCCGCCTGTAACCGATTTATTCCATGGTGTCCCGGAGACACGCAGTAATAGTATACGGACACAAGGCACGCCCCCTGACCTTAGCAACGCCTTTACCCGGCGTTTTTTCGAAATCAGCAATAATAAGTTTAGCAAAAATACTGAAGTGTTGTAGTGCGTAGGGCGAAGACGGCTTGTGCTACAGCTTCCAAATTAGGAGGAAGGCATCCCAAGGCCCCGTGCAGCCTACTGGTGGAATAAATTAGAAAACTTTAGATGCCGCGTTTTGCCGGGTTTTCACAAATCGGGTCACATGCTGAAATATGGTTGGAACTTTATTGTCATGCATGATGTAATTTTATGTATTATTCATTATTAGGTTATGGACAAAATTGTTATTTCCGAATATCGACTTACTCCACCTTCACGTTGTCCTCGTGCTATTTATAGTATCATGATGTCATGCTGGTATGTGCTTCAAGTTAATTTATTCTTCATATTTCTCATTGTAATTCCTGAAGGAAAAGCCAAAGAATTAAATTTTATATTAACTCCCAAGTATAAGCAATATGTAGGTATTATTGGTGAACGAGCGAAGCGAGTGAGACAATTACAGGGGTAACACAATTGAAAATCGGGGATTTTTGTTTGTTGGTGAGCGAGACAGTATTAAGGGTGGATAATCAAAATCGGGTATATGCTATATGTATGTATGGATGGTACGTATGGTCCTTAAACGTGCGGGCGGGTTCCCTTTTTTATTAAGAAAACACTGCTTTTTAGGCTTAACCCCAGTTTCTTCGGATACTACAGCATTAAGCAAGTTTTACTTTAAACGTAAGCTCAAAATTGTGAGAGAATTCCTCCGAAAATGCTTGTTTTTCAAGTCACAAAAAGTTTCTGCGACCGGTTACTATGACATTGAAAACCTTTTACCAGATGTAATAAAAATCTCGCCGTTATTTAGGTGCTAAGTACCGTTTAGCTTGTTGGTTGTCAAGAGCCACTGGTAGTCAGAATGGCTTTTATAGAAACTACCACTACTCGGGGGGGAAGCTGAGATAAGTACATAATTATATTTTGTTAGCTAAATTTACAAGAATAACTCTGGCCTTATTTTTTTGTAGCTGAGAGCTTGTGCAAGATTGCAATATTGTTATAAGATAATTATGATCAAAAACATAAATAAGGCCCGAGTTATTCTTGTAAATTTAGCTAACAAAATATAATTATGTACTTATCTCAGCTTCCCCCGAGTAGTGGTAGTTTCTATAAAAGCCATTCTGACTACCAGTGGCTCTCAAAATCTAGACATTTTTTAGTAGATTGAGTGTTAGAAGTTAACATCAGTGTAGTTTTAGGCTCGCTCGCCATTTGTACTCAAGCACAATGTATATACATTGGTCATAAAATATACATTAAGACAACCTAAGTTACACTGCTCGAAAATAGCCCATTGACAACTTTTTCAAAATCTGTAAATTGTGCTGATTATTATAGTTGACAAAAAATGGTCTAGACTGCAAAAGTTAATTTACTATTTCGTTACGATAGTCAATGAACTCCTTTCAGGCAGTGTAAAGTATTGCAATTAACATTCCCATATTTTTACATCTTTCAGTAATATTTGTTGTAGTGATTGTTATTGTCATTAACTCTTTTTTACACACTTCATATTTCTAACTCACTTAACTTTAAACCTCAAGAGATAATAATTGATTAATTACTGTCATGCAAGGAAAACAAAGGTACCAGCTGCATTTAATTATGTTGTAAATAATACTACTGGACAATTATTAATTAAATTAAACAACTGACTTTTACTTTTGCTCCGCTGCTTTCATTTTACAAAAAAAATTGCTCCATTACTTCAGCATGGAATTGAATTTATATTTCTAACACAATGTATTTAGATGGTTTTGGGTTTCCTCACAGTTTTTATGATTGTGTGTTACTAATATTTTGTAGGGATCCTAAAGTGAGTACACGTCATGATTTTATTAATATTTCCACCAGACTGTCTGCTTGCGACTCCGAACTTCTTGATGATCAATCAAAATTTTCTGTAGCTACCATATTTGTTGATGAACTTATTTTATGGACTGATGTTATACATTACCTTTCTGAAAATTCATAACATGTATTGATTTGTGCTTGCTTTCTTTGTTGTCATTGTTGTTGGTGTATGTAACTACACAGTTGCTTAATATTCTCTATACTCTAAATTGTATTCTACACCACCATTATTGTAGTCATTTAAAATAAAGTTAAGCAAATAATTATTATTTAACAAATATATATGTCTTACAAGTCAGGGATTTAGCTAGCTATATGTAATGTTTCATCTCCTTACATTACCAGTTTGACCATCATCTCCTCACTCGTGCTCAGCAATGCATTCACTGATTATCTGTCAGAATAGACACATGTTGGGACAGAATCCAACTATGATAAATTTTACAATTATGTTATTCATTCAATATGAATTTATGAAGCATTTCGCTCACTATGTTATAAACTATATGTTCGAGGGCATAACTTCCTAGAGCACGGGGTGTGGCTTTTCAAGCAAGTTGCATGTTTGTTGTAGGACCAGAACTAGTCACTCCAGCCACGGCTATAAATTTGCATATACTCCTATCGCTGGCACCGAGGCGCTTGCAACGGGAGCTGCTAAAATACCACCGCCCTCAAGACTAAAAGTCAATTGGCAAAGGCTAGAGCAAAAAGTCAAATCTACATGCAATTCACAACATATATGCCACACACTATAACACAGGGCTAGTGGTTTACAAGATATATGAATATCATTAGCCACACAGTTCAGCAAGTGTGAGGTGTTTATGAGTTCACAGTCTTGTTTTCTGTTCAGATACAGTCCTGAACACCATACTTTATCATTACCTATATTGACCTATTCAAGACTGACTAGTTTTTGATTGGCTATCCATAATTATGATATTTTGTCACACTCATCTTACAGGTAGCAAAACACAACTGACCAATTATTATTAATATTTGCTCACGCTTCAACCACACAGTTTTGATTTTCATCATGGCAATAAACCATAGTAATGTTATGCTGCTTAAATAGCATGCAGAGAAGGCTCATTAATTCAACTATCATAGTATTACAGTTACTACATTTTGGTGTTATACTTTCATTGGAAGTTTTGCTTAGAAATTTTAGTAGTCATGTAGTTAGTCCTTGAGAATCCCAAATGTAGACTCAGCAAACAAACTGAAAACAAAGTGGCAGTATAATTAACCAGAAATATCATATAATTATCCCAGCATTGCATCATAATTATATAAAAACTATTAACAATATGAGGGGAAAAAAATGTAAACCCCCTTCTATCTCCAACCATCTGTTATAGACTCGTTAGATATGTATTTCAGATTAATATTGTCAGTCATTTGTTTGTGAACTTGTTTTCAAAAAAGTTGTAGTCAATAATTATTATAATGAACATATATGATGCCCTGTAAAGAATACTAGTAATTAAAAAGTAAATTCGAATAAAATTGTTTTGAACCTTGTATTTCTAGTTTATTGCATGTGCACAACACTTGTTACATCACTTTATTCAGTTATAATTCTCCTAACCTAGTAAAATTAAATATATAATTATTAGAAATTGAGTAAGGGAGTTGTAAAGAGTGTTACTACATAAACAACATAAAATTTATGCTATTCAAATCAAATTATAACTTTGTTTTTTACACTATATATAAATGTGCATAATTTTTAAAATTGAGGTGAATAGTTTACCAAATTCTCTTGGGACATAACAAAGAGGCTTCGACAGTATGTAACTAAGAAGGATATGTCTAGCAAGCTACTATTTCGCCTATATTAACAACCAATTTTACCACCAGGGAAGTATCATATCTATAAGAAATTTTAAGTACACTTTAACATTGTAAGCATTGACACAAATTTTACAAATATACTAAACATCGTATTGACATGTATAATATAGTTGTAATTACCTATATCCTGAGTAAACATGTTTACTGTTTGGGCTTAAAGAAACAGTTTATTTGACTACGATAACATAAGGATTTAATAATATATTTTTCTCTCACTAATTGTCTGTATGACCATTAATGATAGTAACTTAAGTTCTTCACTTCTGCCTATAATTATTACAAATAGGCACTTTTTCTAAATAAAATAGAACACAGTGTAAAAATATTGCATTATAATCATTATTAAACTCAGATAACTTGAGTCACCAGTAACATTTTGTATAATAGTTGAGAATATGAGGAGCATAAATGCATGTTTTTTGGCTTACGTTTTGCTACAATAAGTGCGGTTTAAAAAATATAACAATTACGTGAGCAAGCAGTAGCAATTGACCAACAATTTTCATCATTAGTAGCTGCACCTATGGTTATAATAGTAATACATAGAAGAAAATGGCTTCATGAATCTGGTGATTTATTTATTTCTCAAAGTCAGCTCAGTTTTAGTAAGTATACAATTCATTCTTTACCATATACCCCAATTTTTTTTTAGAATATTGCTTTAGACATTTGTGATCATTGGCTAAAAATGATTGTCTTTTACAAGTCTCATTATGGAAAAGAATCTATAAGAATAGTTAAGTACAAAATGCCTGTTGATTTTTTGGTCAGACTGACTATTTTTAAACAAGAACAGTAAACATGCTTACTCAGAATATAGCTGATTAGTGTTATTCACATGTGAATGTTGTGTTTAGTTGTTTGATTGTTGTGTTTAACTGTTTTTGTAAAACCTATGTTGCTAGGATGCTCCCTTAATTGAAGTTTATGCAAACTTTAAAATAATTTTTTCAGTCTCATTTGCGTCACTCTACAAAACTCACTCTTGTCTTCCCATCAAAATATTTTGTATTGTACTTTTTGTATATAACTCTCTATGGTAGTGTATGTGAGCGTTCTAATAACCAATTCAGTGGTGGAAGTTTAGCCTCAATAAAATGTGAATAAAATGCCATTTAGTTATATATACAACACTGAAATATATATTTGGTGAGAAATTGTTCGACTGTATTAGTGAAAATTTACTAAATAATGAATTTTATAATGTTTGCACCTAACACCATAAGGATAAGAATTGGTGGACATGATAAATATTCTATGTACTCTATGAGAAATTGATTACTTTATAATAACAAGCACAATCCAGTAAATTTGTTCAATTACTAGCATTTTGTGAAAACTTGGCTGATTTTGGTGAGAATTTTCTCCCTTAATATCACATAATAATGTTGGGTGTTTCATTTCTTATCAAGTCTAAGGCAGTATAGCAACAATTAGCTAGCTTCCTGTGCCACTAATGGATGTGCTTCAATTAAGAGTGTCCGAACTGAAAGCAATAATGGAATGTTACTTAATTGTTGCAAAAATGGGCAGCCTATTTAAAGCAGTACTCATACTAACCGCTATAATGTAACAAAAATGGCCTATAGTGATAGTAACTTGTCTCAATTTGAGCTTAAGGGTGTCAAAGAAATTAAAAGGAAGGGCGATGTTAAGACAGGCTCATATGGATTTGTGTTTGAGGTCAAGTATAAAGAAGAGGTGTTCATAGCCAAAAAGCCCCACACTATCTTCCTCACTGAATCCACACCAGAAGAGAGAAACAGAGTAGCTGCAAAGTTTAGAGAAGAATGTATCTTGCTGAGTCAGTTACATCATCCTAATATAGTCAAGTTTATTGGAGTGTACTATGGAGATGCCAAGAAGACAGATCTCATTCTAGTGATGGAGAAGCTAAAATATGATTTAGTACAATTTCTGATTGACAATCCTAAGGCTAATTTACAAATGAAACTGTCAATTCTTAAAGATGTTGCTGGTGGTCTTGTCTACCTCCATGACCATGATCCTCCTGTTGTGCACAGAGATCTTACTGCTATGAATGTCCTGTTAACTGATAATAACCGGGCTAAGATCACCGATGTGGGTGTGGCTAAACTAATGAATTTGCAAGCCATGATGGCATCACATCACACGCAAGTACCAGGTCAGATGTACTACATGCCACCTGAGGCATTCTTTGAAAAGGCTCTTTGCTCTCCAAAACTAGACATCTTCTCTTTTGGACATCTCACTCTTCACTTAATAATTGGAGACTTCCCAAAAGTTTTTGAAATTGAACACAGTCAGAGAAAGGAAGGATTTGTAGAACAACAAAAACGGAGGAAGTCACTCGAAGGAATGGGAAATGATCACTGTATGTATGACTTGACCATGAAGTGTTTGATGGATGACCCTAGTAGAAGACCTATTGCTCATGACTTAGAAAAATACTTAGAAGGTCAAACTCAAAAGAAAAAAATTCAAGGTAAATTTATATCCTATAATAATTGGACAATGCAATACATATAGCTACATGTCGGTATTCTTTATAGGTACTTGAATAAGTTAATGTCGTTTTTTTTCAGTCAGTCTATTGCCAGTCATGTTAAAATTGATCAAATATCAAATATGTGGGAACTAATCACATGCCCTATTATGTGTTAGGGCTAATTACATGTCAAATAGCAAATTTTCTCAGTTCTAACAGCAAATATTATGTTTAATAAAAATTAAGTAAAACTTGACCCGATGTGTTGGTAAGAGTTGTAGACAGAACCACTTAGAATCGCTAGTTAAATATCAAGGAAGCTCTACACATATAAAGACATCAATTTCACAAAGACATAGGTTTAGCATTTACTGGATGCTGGTTGTCTGTGCTGTGTGCAAGTCACCCTTCAGGATATATTAATGCCCACCATTCTCTTGCTGTTTATATTGTGTTTACTATATATCATCACAGAGAATACGATCTCATTAACCCTGAAGAGAATTTCGGCAAGAAGTAGAAACATCTGGTTAAGTTTAAATTAAATATAGTTAGCTACTAGAACTGAGAATATTTGCTATTACTATAATTATTTGAGCTGAGAATGATTGAATCACATGTCATATATTTGACAGCATATCAAATAGAATATGAAAGCAAATTACGATAGTTAATCACATTTAGAAAGTGTAGGAGATAATAATGATTCATTTGCTCGATGTTCAAAAGTTAATACAGAGGTAATCAATTGTTGTATGTGTGTGAGTTAATTGCATGTAAACTCTGTGGGATATAATAGCCTGTCACTTTATATATGAGCTAATGGCCCATTAGAGTAAGTAAATCACAACTGTCATCAGCTCCTGCTCAGATAACTGAATGCACTGGTGACCTTCCAATTGTCCAAAGTGTAATTGTATCACAAAATTAATTGTGCAGTATTCACCTTTCAAAAAACAAAGACAATCATTCCACTTTGCAACTGAAGTGGTTCATATGTTATGAGCACATTGATTTCACACTCAATAATAGACCTTTTGTATGACAATCACACCAAATTACCACCTTTTAAGAAAATTGTTCAGTTAATAAAGATAACATTAGTAAACTTCTAACCATTCATACTTAACAAGAATAGTTTGAACTAAACTTTCTAAAGCAAAGTTTTAGTTGTACATTTGATGTTGGTGTAAATATATTGTCTTTACATATATTTCTTGCATTGGTGAGTACCTCAACCGCCACATGACAATTGCAATAATTTGAACATTTTCATATCAGCAATTGGGTTTTGACAGTTGTCATACATGTATAACATTCTTTGTGTATGTAAGCATATGTCTTTCACATTTGTTGTGGCATTTGTTTATAGTTAGTGACTGTTCCAATAAAATGTCATTTTCAGATGAAGCTCCCTCAGCTTCTGAAACTGTATCACTTCCTAAAGAACCACATTCAACTTCTGAAGATTACCAAGATATATGTCTACCTATTTTACGACCGACTAGTCCAGTTTCAGCTACAAGTCCTTCAAATTCTGCGCCTTCTCTCCATTCCCAATCAACTTCAATGAATGATGAACCTTTGGAAAAGCAAGACTGGTACTGGTGCAATATGAGCAGGTGAGTGGTTAATATTGAGTGATTTGGTGTTGCTAGTTATGAGAGAATAAAGTCAATCCGAATCAATTGAAGGCCATTAATGGGAAAGGGTTAATGAAATCGCAGCAGTATAATGCAACCAGAGTTATTGAGGCTGACTTATCACCTTATAAGAAGAGGCTAATTTAATCTTTAACTAAGGCAGAAACCACCACAATTTAAAATAGTTTGACAGAATAGTGATCTACACACAAAGAAAGAGTAGCTAGGGAAACCTTTATTGGAGAAATGACTCGTGTTCAAAAGAGGCAATATAATGCATGACTATGACCAGATACTAATCGAATACTTATGTAAAACGAACCAGAAAGATACTGTGATTAGAAATAAGAGCATTTGGGTAACACAATGTATAAACCAGTTTAGTTCTGACAGTGACCATTTCACTATACTGCGTATATTATTATAAATTATTCGACTATATTTTTGTGTTAAGAATTTACAAAAAGTGATTGTGCCGTAGTTTTTAATAGTCACCAAATTTCAGAGTAAAGAATTGTATAAGCAAAGTCTTAGCACTAGACACTCATGCATTAGCATTCTTGGTGCCTAGTATCATTAACCCTCAGCGCGCATGCTTGAGAGGGTTACAGTAGTCACTTTGTCTGTGTGTGTGTGTGTGTGTGTCATTCAACAACGGATCTTGAAGACGACGGCCTTCCGGGCTCTGAAACGATGTAGAGATAGAGAAATATGCAAAGTAAGTCCCTTAATGTGCTAGATTTTTTCTTTCGACTTAAGTTTTCAAGAAAAAACTAGTCGATTTTAACCATACGTACGATCGTTGTGCTATTGCGCTATCGGTAACACCCCTTTACTGCACATTATAATCATGTGAGCTGAAAATTGCAGCTAGCGACTGGCTGGCCGGCATGTACTGCTGTTGCAATTGTCGCGCTTCACACGTGTAAGGAGGCTAGAGTCGAGTTATATACCGCGGAGCTGATCTGTTTTAACCTAGAGGCGTTCCCTTCGCTCTGATCTATGTCGACAAAATTGCTTCTCCAAGTTTCAAGTCTAGACATACACCATGGAAGACAGGTGTTTTAGTTTTGATTTAAGGAGGTTACAAGTTTTCAGAAAGATCCTCTGCCACAAACTTCAGCAGAGAGAATAGTGAGGGCAAGTAAGTAATACAAAAATGTTTTTCACATTGAGCTTGAGTGATTATAGATAACGTTGTGTTCGTTGAAAAGGTATAAACAAGTAGTTTCACAGGAAAGCTATTCAGGAAGCTTGGTATGAACATGCGCTAAAGATAACTACCGAAGTCTCACCAGTAAGCCTAAAAGTACAAAACATTTCAACATCTCAAATTTTCTTTTCAATAACACTGGTGCTTTTGTGGAGAGGATTGCATTGTTGTGAAGAACTCTTCTAGGCACCCAAACAGATGACATTCAACAGTTGCAGGTAGTAGGGAGAATCATTAGGATTAAAAAAAACAAACTTAAAAGTATTTATTTTTAAAGCTTGTGAGGCCAGAAAGGATTTTGAATCTGAGAAAATGAGAGGGTTTCTCTCCGATTTGCATGCAGCAAATGTCATATGTCACGTAGACTGCATGGCAGCATTGTTGTCTCCCTGATCAATACATTTGTGGTTTGCCACGGTTGTGGTGCTACAAATATTCTGCTGAATGATATTGCATTTGCTTCTGTTGTTCAATATCTGCTGGAAAAAAGTGAAATATTTGAACAAGAGAATGTGAGTTTCTAGGAGAATGCTTATGATCAAAGGTGGCTGAAAATTTAAAGGGAATATCATTAACATTATCTCCATGATATTCATCAGTAATAGCAATCCAATCAAGTGCAATAAAAATGATTCCATGCAATTTCTGATAACAATAATGATATAAGTGAGCTATTGAAAATGTAGCCTAGAAGATTAAAGTTGAAATAAACAGCATTAAAACTGATAGGAAATTTTTGCTGTCATGTGACTATGATGAAATATGCTCTCAAAGATTTTTTTTTTGCTCCTTCTTACTGTATCTGTGGTACAACTTATAATACCCTTATTATATTATATTTTCAGTTATTGGATGGAGCATAACTAATTATTGATCTATTATCTCACTGTTTTCCAACTGTAGAAACATAGTAATGGTGTACTTTACTTTTAATCACTCAAGTGTTGGGTTTATTTATTATAAACAACTAAGTCTTTTGTTCCAGCATAGAGGATATTGCATGTGTGTTTAATTTAATGTTTACAGAGGATTAAATATTTGCATTTATCATTATTATTATGTGTGTACAATTGATACTAGAGAGGAGGGAGAAAGTATGATAAGTGACACTCAAGATGGGACTTTTTTGGTGAGAGACTCCAGTCAAAAAGGGAGTTACACAATCGCCGTCAAAACTGGTGACATCATCATAAATTTTCGCATCATTTTCTCAAACCACAAGTATGGTTTAAGTGAGTCCACTACCTTCAACTCAGTGGCAGCTTTGGTGGCCCATTATAGGGCGGTTCCCACTAGGATTGGCATCACCTTGGCACATCCCTTCTCCAAGTTACAAAATGTATGTTTGTGTTTCAGTATTTACTTATGTTCAGAAAGGTATGTACTGAAATATTTGTATGCATACTTTCAGTTATTACAATTTATGTGAATGTATTTGTTGTTGTCATTGTTTGTAATATCAATTGTTTTTTGTTTTTTTTGCCTATCTCCCCAGGCCTGATTTGAAGTATTGTATTTTACTGCATTTTTTTTATCTTTGCTTGTTTACTTTAGTATTAACTATCAGCAAATCATATTTTTTTTTGCATATCATTAATGATGGTTGAATTTGGTAGGCTTTCAAAATACGAGATAAAATAATATAGCTACTATTTGCCAACTTTAAAAAAATTTAATTGTTAATGTATTAATTAAGTAAAAATTAATTGTTAAACGTAATAAAATTATTTTATAAATATGAATGAGTGATCTAGCTTGATAATATATTAGAACCACAGTACTGAAATATCATTTAATACTACAATCATAAAACAATTATTTTTATCTATATTTTATCTTAATGATGTGCATAATAATTATTTTTCTTCAATGTAGTCAGACAGAATTAACAAAGCAGCACAAGCCAAGTGTGCTAAAAGTCTCTCTGAACGATTCAGGTCTATGGTGGCTGATGATATAGAAAGAACTAACATAGAGTAAGTACTCCAAGTGTATTGTAAACCTATTACATCATGGAGAAATTTTGTATTATAGTATTGGTTCAGTTATTGACTGTGATCAAGGTGGCGATATCTACAAAGGAAAGTGGAATTATAGAAATTTTACTGTGGATGTGGCTGTCAAGATTCTAAAACCAGGATCAAATGAAAGTCAGAAAATAATGTTTTTTCAAGAAGCAATTATTTTGAACAAATTGAACCATCCTAATGTGGTTACTCTTTATGGAGTGGTCAGAAGAGGACCAGTAAGTGTATAATCCAGTACAAGTAAATGCAATACTTAATATTAAATATTGTTTCTTTCTAGGTAATGAAAGTATTAAAAATTGCCGATAATGGAGACCTGAAGAGTTACTTGCTGTCTATGATGACTAATAGTCAGGATAGTAATCCTGAGATAAAAAAGCATGAATATCTGCGTTTCAATCGCCAGATAGCCTCAGGCATGGTGTATCTATCAGACATGTGTCTTGTCCATAGAGATCTGGCAGCTAGGAATATTCTGGTGTCAGAGGACAAAGTTTGTAAAGTAAGTTACTTACTTGTACTTTGTTCTTCTCTATTGGCACAATGCACTTAAATTTCTGTTTATGTTACTTATGAGAATTATGATGCATGCTATGATGAAAAAGAGAGCTTGGCTGTAAATAGTAAATTTTGTGCAACCAGCAGAGACCTTAAAGGTATTAAATTCTCCCTCAAGAGTAAATTATATAGTCCTTAATGGCTGTCAGGTAATACTGTAAGAATTTTTTTTAATGACATATTCTATTTCCAAGGAATACCCACTATCCTTCACTAGAATGTTATTTAAATAATTAGAATTTCCTATGTTGCAGTAAAAATACAAAGTGCTTATATCAGAGAAGTAAATATTAACCATGCATAACTTTTATAATATTCTTCTTCACAGGTTTGAAATAAAATATAATGTATGTGGTAATTATGTTTGGCCAAGTCTATAGCAGATTTGTAGTTATGATATTGTACATTCTGTATGAATTTTGCTGTGGAAATATTAAAAAATTAAGCCAATTAAGTATCACCAGCTGCAGCATCAACAAAATATTTCTTTTCACATAGCTACACGTTTTTTAAATTTGGCCTAGCTTAAATAATATCAAATTGTGGTGAAATGAAATAAATTGAACTGATGTCTCAATACAAATATGAATTGAACTGATGTCCCAATACAAATATGAATTGAACTGATTCCCAATACAAATATGAATTGAACTGATGTCCCAATACAAATATGAATTGAACTGATGTCCCAATACAAATATGAATTGAACTGATGTCCCAATACAAATATGAATTGAACTGATGTCCCAATACAAATATGAATTGAACTGATGTCCCAATACAAATAAGTCATAAAGTGAAAAATATTAAACATTTTAAAGATATTATAAACCTCTTTGAATGTATTTACTTCACTTACAGATAGCAAATTTTGGTATGTCAAGTCATTTGAATGAGAAAAATTATGCATTAAATAAAGACAAAGTATCAATCAGGTGGACAGCTCCTGAGGTAATCAGCTAAACTATGTGCCTATAAATTAACGTATAAAAATTTAAGATTTTAGGGTTGGCAAAAAGTATGTGCATTAAGAAAATTACATTTAATTGCTCTAATAGTGGAAGAAAGAAAGATTATTTGTCCCATGTGACAACTATACATCCTTAAATCATTACTTAGGATATGCATTTTTAACTTGTTATAAAACTGTTTCACTTGCGCACTAAGAAAAAGTGTAATTAAAGTTGTCTCTCTAAGTGAGGAGAGCAAACTGATGGGGTTAGGGGGTGACCCTTGTATTGAACAATATTTTGGATTAACTGTTATAATGTACACATGTGATACTTTTAAAACAATCATGACTAAGTGGTTTTTCATTTTTTTTCACCATATAATTAATTACAAGCTCAGCAGAATATAGCTTAATATTCTTAACAAGTATCTTTATCTAGTTGTACATTTTTGGTATATTTACATACAATTTTTTGCCTGACCAACACATAAAAGCTTTGTTCACCCTTGGATTATCAACTTTTTCCCATGCATTGAAATTATGGTGAGGCACGAAATAATAAAATGTGTGGTTAACTTTGCATTAATTTGTAGGTGATTAAAACAGAGAAATATTCCACAGCTAGTGATGTGTGGAGTTTTGGTATAGTCATGTATGAGATTTGGAGTGGAGCACAAACACCATATGCAAACTTGAATCATGATCAGGTAAGTGCAGGGCTGCTAGAGTAGCTACAGGCTCACTATTGAAAATTATGTGACCGATATGCTTTAAACACATTTCAATTATAATTTATTTTCTTATTTCAAAATTCGTGTAATTAAAAGGAAAGAACAATTTCTATAAGATTATTTGCATCAGAATTTTGAATTCAGTTAATATAATTTGCTTAATAGCGATGCTAGTTTTTTGTTTGTATTAGATAGCACATCAGTGAAAGCCAGTATTCAAGACTAAGAATATTTTGTAAGCCATTTATAGCATTACAATGTAAATTCTTAGTATATATGTATATATATATATATATATATATATGTATATATATGATTCAACTATGAGAAGTTTTGTTATATTCACACTAATAGATTGTTCAAAAAATCTGTTCAGACTATCGCCTTACTCCTCCTCCGGAATGTCCACCTGCTATTTATAGTATCATGATATCTTGCTGGTGAGCACCATAATGTAAATATGTGAATATCATTTAAGTGACAGCTAATAATAATATACTACTTTAATAACCACACTCACAATTTAGTTTTTCAGTTAACAAAGGTATGCTCTCATTTGATTATGAGATATAAATTATTTTCATTATTCATATTTTAAACAAACCATTACAATTATTGATAAATTGAATATTTTCATAATTTTGAGCCGACTTAAAAGATTAGAAGTTGCTGATGTATACAGTGTCAGAAGCATTATGAATTTTGTGATTGATTTTGGCGGAAAGTGAAACTTCTTTCATGCTGACTAAATGTGTTATGTCATTCACCTATTATGAGATAATATGAGGTTAAAAATTATGTTGTTTGAAAGTGTGCAAGCAAGCTGACTGTTGTCGTGCCTCAATTGTTGAACTTTGATCCCAATATTTCAAGACTATAAGGTGGCCAAAAAATTAGGGTTAGGCAGGTCTGAGAAACAATTTAAATAATTACAATGGCCTAACATAGTATAAGCATTAAAAATACGAAAATTATTGAAATATTATTTTCTTCAATCTGCCTCAGAAATGGTGTAGCAATAATTCTAACAAGTACCTTGGCTGTCACACCAATGTCCGTAACTTGAAATAATACAAATGAGGTTACACTATAGCATTAGTTTGAAAAGTCACTATTTTAAGTAATACTTCATCATTAAGTACTTCTACATTACAATTCTTATTTCAGTAATATAAGATTACATTACTCAGATATTGATTGTAACCTTATAATTTTTTATCGTATTGTTCAATCAGGCATCCAGATGAAGGAGATCGTCCTGATTTTGAAAATCTTATGACCAGACTTTCAAAATTTTTCTTTGCACTTCTTGTAAAGAAATCAAATTACATTTCCTCGCTTGGTGATGATTTGGTCCTGTGGAGAGATATTCTGCCATTTTTGTCGCAGTAAATGGATAATATTAAAGTCAAAAAACAATAATTTTTTTGTCATTTACTAATATTTCTAATCAATTATACATTTTTTCACACTAACTATTTCTAGCTTATTACAAATGTTTAATTAGTAAGTGTGGGCAGGTAAAAATGTGGACATGAGTATGTACATGTTTGCTAGTAGTAGAATAAAACATTTGGAAAATATGGATTAATTTGTATACATAATATCAATTATAATAATTAAACACCTCTACATGTAATAGCTATTTTAACCAATTCGTGTACTATAATAATGAGTGAACACATGTAGTTATTCTTCAGTGTTTATATTCCTGGGTCTTTATACTCGGTTGGCACATCTTAGGACTCACAAGAGTTTTAGGTTTAATGATGTAGAAAACACCTTTTTTCACTTAACTTTTCATTTCTTATAATATAGTCTTTTTATTTCTTCAAAATTGAAACTGTGATGTGGTAACTGCATATTTATATGATTTGCATTAAACTGTTTTTCATCTAGGTTGTTATAGATAGGAAAGAACTGTGTAGCTCAATGTCAATTTCAATCTAATTCATTTTCACTTACCTCCTATAATCCATGAATTGTTTTCTGCCTTATCTGCATCGTTGTTCTCATTTTCTTGGAAAAAACATGAAGTCATCCTCACCAAATCAATTTAAGTGTTCTATTTCCTGGTAAAGTATTCAAATAACTCGTCATTCTTGTGAGTGTCCTTGACTAGAGAAGGACCATCTGCAAAAAATATATGTAATAATATTAATAAAGACTTTCCATCTTCCTGGTAATTAATGTGAAAATAGTCCCAAATTACTTCAACAGGAGGCTAACTGAAACATTAATAATGCAAAGCACCAATATCACATCAAATAGATAAAGGCCTCGAGCTTAACTTCACCTGGACTCCGTTAAGCATCAATGTTGACCCATGGCTACGTGCATATTGTTGTTGAGAATTTCTTTAGTTTATTTTTAACGAACATATATACCGCACAACTGAAGAGGGCTTATGAACCAACACAAAACGTATTGTGAATTTATGTATCTAATTTAATGCTACTAAGCTAATGAATATTAATTACCAGAAAATTCTTAAAGTAACAATGAAAATCTACGACACTACTTTCCATCTTGTGCTTGTTTGCCACAGAAGAAGCATGTTTCAAGGAAGGAACTTGCCTCTCCTAAGCTTTGACACGTAAATTTCTTACGAAACTTTCAACTTCTTAAGTTTTTCTCTTTACTTTCTGCACATGACGTAGTTCGGTTTGTCTGCATGAATCATGCCACTTCTCAATGCTACTTCAATTCCATTACCATCATCTAGACATGATATTATTAAACTACTATTGATACTAATATTGATACTACTACTATTATTATTATTATATTATTATTGTTGTCACTATTATTGGATGGTATTGATAATAAAGGCAAACAATATCAGAACGTGCATGATATGAGGAGATCAATGCATTAAATTCCATTATTTCAGTAGGAGAGTATTCTTATACATACACAATGAGATGTTCGTTTGAGAAAAAATACATCCTAAAATCTTGTAACTTAAAATATTGACGACTGCGTTTAAGAGAAGTGATATTTTTGTTTTTGATTAGAAGGAGAGCATGTCAGATGGAAATGTAGAACATTTTGAAGTATTTTTTTATGTTTTACCAGATAAAGCAAATCCAATAGTTTAAATGAATGCAATAATAAAACCTTTATAGTTTATTGTGCTATATATTGTGTTGATTGTCCATGTATTTTATCAGATGTATAATATATATTAATACTTCAATCAAATTTGAATGCAATAGAAAATGTTACGTGAGACCTAATCAAAGACAGATACAGATACTTATTTATACCTGTCCTGGCTGAAATTCGGATTGGTGGCCTAATTAGGAGAAGAGCTCGATAACCCTTGCTGCATACACTGTCAACTTATGGAGTACAATATTTAAATCACCACAACCATAATGGTCTAGTGATTTTAACCAAAACGTTTATTGTATTGTATTTCAGCATAGGATATTTACATGTGTAAGGCTTTTTCTGTTAAGTGGCTCCCTGACCTAAATTGTTGTTATTAACCCTCAGCGGCATGCGCCCAAACGGTTACATTAGTCGTCCTGTCAGTCATTAACCCTCAGTGCGCATGCGCCTGATTAACCCTCAGTGCGCATGCGCCTGCGGGTATATAGTAGTCAACCTGTCAGTCATTCAGTCACTCATTCAGTCATTCTGTCAACAGGGGATCTCGAAGAGTACGGCTACCCAGGCTTTGAAAGCGACATCAAACTATAGCACTTCACGGAGTAAGTCCCTTTAATGTGCCAGAATTTTTAGTTTTGACTTAGTTTTCAAGAAAAAGCGAGTAGAATTTCAATCGTACGTTACGGTAATGGGAACCGCCCTTCAAAAACTTGGTTGTCACGTGAGCCAGCGTGCAGGTTGCAAATCACTTTTAAATAGCTAACAATTACATGGATTGAGCGTGAGGTATTCCGTGGTATAGTTGTTGAGTGAGCAAATAGCTAACCTAGAAGTCTCTTGTTCGAACCCAAGTAGATGCTTTTTTTTTCCCATTTTTTTCATCCTTTTTTCCCCTTTTTTTCTTCTTCTTGCCTTATTTTCCTCTTCCTACTGTTTTGATTGCTTTCCTACCTTTTCCTTTCATTTCCTCTTTCTTTTGTCCCTCTTCATTGTCTTTTTCTCTTTCCTGCCTCTCTTCATGCCACTTCTCTTTCATTTTTTTGTTTCTACACATTTCCTTTTCTTTATCATACTAGCTAACTAGCGCTGAGGGTTTGCACTTCAGTGCTCTAGTTAACCCTCAGTGCGCATGCGCCCAGAGGGTTACAGTAGTCATAGTGTCATTAACCCTCAGCGCGCATGCGCCCAGAGGGTTACAGTAGTCCTAGTGTCATTAACCCTCAGCGCGCATGCGCCCAGAGGGTTACAGTAGTCCTAGTGTCATTCGTTCTGTCACTCTGTCTGTCAACAGGCACTTCTGGAAGGTAGGAACCAGCCAGGCTCTGAAAACGGCATCAAACAGCAGTATTTCACGAAGTAAGTCCCTTTAATATGCCAGAATTTTGATTTTGGACTTCATTTTCCAGAAAAAAGCGAGACTTTCCAAAGCCGTGCGATCGTAGGCTTACAGCGGGAACCGCCCCTTAAAAACGTGCTTGTCACGTGAGCCAGCTTGCAGGTTGCAAATCACTTTTAAATAGCTAACAATTACATGCGTTCAGCGTGAGGTGTTGCGTTGCGTAGTCGTTGAGTGAGCAAGTACCTAACCAAATAGTTGCTGGTTCGAATCCGCGTCGAGGATATTTTTTTTTTTCATCCTGTTTTTTTTTTTTTTTCTTTTGTCTTCTTGCCTTATTTTCCTCTTTCTTCCTACTGTTATTATTTCTTTCCTACCTTTTCCTTTCTTTTTTTCTAACTAGCGCTGAGGGTTTGCACTTCAGTGCTCTAGTTAACCCTCAGCGCGCATGCGCCCAGAAGTTTACAGTAGTCGTCCTGTCAGTCATTCCGTCCGTCAGTCAACAGGGGATCTCGAAGATTACGGCTACTCAGGCTTTGAAAGCGACATCAAACTATAGCACTTCACAGAGTAAGTCCCTTTAATGTGCCAGAATTTTTAGTTTTGACTTAGTTTTCAAGAAAAAGCGAGTAGAATTTCAGTCCCACAATCGTACGTTACGGTAATGGGAACCGCCCCTTAAAAAACTTGCTTGTCACGTGAGCAAGCTTGCAGGTTACAAATCACTTTTAAATAGCTAACAATTACATGGATTGAGCATGAGGTGTTCCGTGGCATAGTTGTTGAGTGAGCAAGTAGCTAACCTAGAAGTCACTGGTTCGAACCCAAGTAGACGATTTTTTTTTTTTTTTTTTTTTCATCCTTTTTTTTTTCTTTTTTTCTTGCCTTATTTTCCTTTCATTTCCTCTTTCTTTTGTCCCTCTTCATTGTCTTTTTCTCTTTCCTGCCTCTCTTCATGCCACTTCTCTTTTTTTTTACCTTTGTTATTATTTTCTTTATCATACTAGCTAACTAGCTGAGGGTTTGCACTTCAGTGCTCTAGTTCATTCATTAACCCTTAGCGCGCATGCGCAAGAGGGTTACAGTAGTCCTAGTGTCATTAACCCTCAGTGCGCATGCGCCTGAGGGTATATAGTAGTCAACCGGTCATTCATTCATTCATTAACCCTCAGCGCGCATGCGCCCAGAGGGTTACAGTAGTCCTAGTGTCATTCATTCGTTCGTTCGTTCTGTCACTCTGTCTGTCAACAGGCACTTCTGGAAGGTAGGAACCAGCCAGGCTCTGAAAGCGGCATCAAACAGCAGTATTTCACGAAGTAAGTTGCCAGAATTTTGATTTTGGACTTCATTTTCCAGAAAAAAGCGAGTCTTTCCAGAGCCGTGCGATCGTAGGCTTACAGCGGGAACCGCCCCTTAAAAAACGTGCTTGTCACGTGAGCCAGCTTGCAGGTTGCAAATCACTTTTAAATAGCTAACAATTACATGCACTGAACGTGAGGGTGTTGCATTGCGTAGTGGTTGAGTGAGGAAGTATCTAAACTAATAGTCTCTGGTTCGAATCCTTGACGACGGTATTTTTTTTTTTTTCATTTTTTTTTTTTATCCTGTTTTTTTTTCTTTTTCCATTTTTATTTTCCTCTTTCTTCCTACTGTTTTTATTTCTTTCTACCTTTTCCTTTCTTTTCCTCTTTCTTTTGTCCCTTCATTGTCTTTTTCTCTTTCCTGCCTCTCTTCATGCCACTTCTCTTTCTTTTTCTTTTTTTCTACACTTTTCCTTTGTTATTATTTTCTTTATCATACTATATATAGCTAACTAGCGCTGAGGGTTTGCACTTCAGTGCTCTAGTTCATTCATTCGTTCGTTCTGTCACTCTGTCTGTCAACAGGCACTTCTGGAAGGTAGGAACCAGCCAGGCTCTGAAAGCGGCATCAAACAGCAGTATTTCACGAAGTAAGTTCCTTTAATGTGCCAGAATTTTGATTTTGGACTTCATTTTCCAGAAAAAAGGGAGTCTTTCCAGAGCCGTGCGATCGTAGGCTTACAGCGGGAACCGCCCCTTAAAAACGTGCTTGTCACGTGAGCCAGCTTGCAGGTTGCAAATCACTTTTAAATAGCTAACAATTACATGCATTCAGCGTGAGGTGTTGCGTTGCGTAGTCGTTGAGTGAGCAAGTACCTAACCTAATAGTTTCTGGTTCGAATCCGAGTGGACAATATTTTTTTTTTTCATCTTTTTTTTTTCTTTTTTCTTTTGTCTTCTTGCCTTATTTTCCTCTTTCTTCCTACTGTTATTATTTCTTTTCTACCTTTTCCTTTCTTTTTTTCTAACTAGAGCTGAGGGTTTGCACTTCAGTGCTCTAGTTCATTCATTCATTCGTTCGTTCGTTCTGTCACTCTGTCTGTCAACAGGCACTTCGGGAAGGTAGGAACCAGCCAGGCTTTGAAAGCGGCATCAAACAGCAGTATTTCACGAAGTAAGTTCCTTTAATATGCCAGAATTTTGATTTTGGACTTCATTTTCCAGAAAAAAGCGAGTCTTTCCAGAGCCGTGCGATCGTAGGCTTACAGCGGGAACCGCCCCTTAAAAAACGTGCTTGTCACGTGAGCCAGCTTGCAGGTTGCAAATTACTTTTAAATAGCTAACAATTACCTGCATTCAGCGTGAGGTGTTGCGTTGCGTAGTCGTTGAGTGAGCAAGTACCTAACCTAGAAATTTCTGGTTCAAATCCTAGTCGACGCTAATTTTTTTTTTTCTTCTTTTTTTTTTTTCATCCTGTTTTTTTTCCTTTTTTTCCTTTTGTCTTCTTGCCTTATTTTTCTTTATTTTCCTCTTTCTACTGTTTCTATTTCTTTCCTACCTTTTCCTTTCTTTTCCTCTTTCTTTCGTGTACTGTTTTTCTTTCTTTCTTCTTCCTTTTTCTTTTCTTCCTACCTTTTTTTCATTCATTCTTCTTCTTTTCATACTAGCTAACTAGCGCTGAGGGTTTGCACTTCAGTGCTCTAGTTCCGTCCGTCAGTCAACAGGGGATCTCGAAGATTACTGCTACCCAGGCTTTGAAAGCGACATCAAACTATAGCACTTCACAGAGTAAGTCCCTTTAATGTGCCAGAATTTTTAGTTTTGACTTAGTTTTCAAGAAAAAGCGAGTAGAATTTCAGTCCCACAATCGTACGTTATGGTAATGGGAACCCCCCTTAAAAAACTTGCTTGTCACGTGAGCCAGCTTGCAGGTTGCAAATCACTTTTAAATAGCTAACAATTACATGGATTGAGGGTTTGGTGTTCTGTGGCATAGTTGTTGAGTGAGCAAATAGTTAACCTGGAAGTCTCTGGTTCAAACCCTAGTAGACGCTTTTTTTTTCATTTTTTTTTCATCCCGTTTTATTTATTTTTTTTTTTCTTCTTGCCTTATTTTCCTTTCATTTCCTCTTTCTTTTGTCCCTCTTCATTGTCTTTTTCTCTTTCCTGCCTCTCTTCATGCCACTTCTCTTTTTTTTTACCTTTGTTATTATTTTCTTTATCATACTAGCTAACTAGCTGAGGGTTTGCACTTCAGTGCTCTAGTTAAAGCTCAGTAGGTGGTTGTAGCTAAACTAAACCTTCATAAACTTCATACTTACTTTTATCTCTCTTCTTGTGACCTCTCCATATGCAACTGCTATTTATACCATGTGGCAGAATCATGTGAGCATTAATATGTGAAATTTAGCACCTCCTCCCCACCTTCAGGCACAACAAAAAAAAAAAAAGATTACTATTTTGTATAACTTAACATTAAATTTGCACTACCCAAAAATAAACTTAAAATCAACATTTTCTCTATCTCAATAGCAATAATTGTGAAATACATGCCACATCCACCATGGAATAAATCTGCAATATCCCTATAGCCAGGGTTTCATTTAGGGGGGGGCGAAAGGGGGCATTTGCCCCCCCTTGGGTTCTAAATGCCCCCCCTTGGATTCTAAGTGCCCCCCACCCTTTTGAAAGAACCGATATTTATTAAGAGAAAAATGTAAACCAAATTAATAATAAACAATATTCACACAGCAATTCGTCTAGGTTTTTGTTCCATACTGTAATAATGTCATTTAATTGTGTAGATGAGAGCGTCTCGGGTGTCTCCATGGCTATTTTCATCAAATAGGATAATTGTGATTGCCCAATTCGATTTCGAATTCGTGTTTTAATTAGTTTAATTTTGGAGAAGCTCCTTTCCACTGAAGCAGTGCTGACAGGGATAGATAGACATATGTTTGCCAGGGTGCTAATGTTTGGAAAAATTTCACTAAGCATATCACTTGTGGTGAGCTCTTTCAACTGCAAGTGCAGGTTACCTTTCGGCTTCTTCGATAAGTAGCTTCGAAATGTTTTCCACTCCTCTCGGGTTTCGCGGGAAATAAGAGCTTCTTTGGTGTATTCATCTCCACCAGCAGTCTTAGCAGGCAGCTCTGCACCATAGTGAGCTAATAGTACATTTATTAAGTCCTCACCATATGTATGGAAGTCAGAAGAGTCAGCAGCTGGCACTTTCTTCGGATCAAAGATGCCAAATGAGGAGACAATATCTTGTGAAATAAATCTGCTGGATATGTTTGCCTTCAGCTTCCTGATAAACGGTTCAGCCACTTGTCCTTGGAATGTAGCAATGCTTTCCGTGGTTAACGTGATGTCAGTGACTTCTTCGATCTCATTCTTTGCATCCATCAGTTCTAATACCCAGTTAGCAGCAGGTAACATGGCATCATCAAGTATTGAGAGTGGCATCAACAAGAGGGGTGATAGCTGTCAAGTCTATTCTCTCAGTCTGGAGAGCTCTGCTCAACTTCGCCACTTGTGGCAGAACATAATCAAGGAGGTATATGGCCACTAAAGTTGAGGGCCTACATAAGGCTTTACTGATACCTAGAGCTTCAGGTGCATGTGTCTGCTCATAGATATTGTTTAGAGCAGTCACAATTGCACTGTAGCTAGCTTTGACTGCCTTCACACAGCGTTCATGGGACAGCCAGCGAGTATATGATGGTTTCACAACTTTCAGCTCAGGTAAGTCAAGCACCTGCTGTACTGCTTTGAGACTCTCAGCTCGCTTAGGAGAATAGTGGAAAAATTTCCAGAGGGTGGTGAGTGTGATGTACACATGTTTTATCCCACTGGTAGCATTAGCTGCTTGAACGCATGCTAGCTGTAGAAAATGGCAATGGCAGTGTACGAAAAGTGCATGAGGTGAAATTTTCTTCAGGAGACTCTGCACACCATTGTGTTTCCCAGAGAAAGTAGCTGCTCCATCGAATCCCATACCCACCAGCTTGCTAATCTGTATGTTTTTATCTTTCATGAATTCAACAAGGGCAGAATAAATAATCTTTGCATCAGTAGCTTTCAATGGAACTATATCCAAGAAATGCTCAACAGGTTGACCGTCCATGTTCACCCAGCGGAAGAAAATTGAAAGCTCTTCTGTGGTCGTCACATCAGTGCACTCATCTGCCATTATGCTGAAATGGGAAGCTTGGCGAAGCCGTTTCAGTAAACATTCTTCAGCCCCTAAGCCAACTGCCTCAACAAATTCAACAACAGCAACTTTAGATGTGTAGGTTGCATTTAATCTAGCTCTTTCAAGGAACCCCTTTAAATCTTCTGCACCACAACTTACGATTAGATCAATAAGTTCATCAAAATTTGTTGTGTGGGGAATGTGGCGACGAGCTAAAAAATGGGTGCAACGAATTAGAGCTTTAATGGCCATTCTGTTCTTCAACTTTTCCTCATCATTAATTTGTTGGAGTTGCTGAATGACTGACCCTTCTTGTAGTGCTGTAGCTGCAGCCATCTCTGCTTCACATGATAGGAGGTGAATATCACTCTTTGCATGAATTTTCATCTTCTCTATTGCCTTCTTCCAGTTCGTGAAAGGTTTTGAGATCCATGTTCCTCCTGTTCTTTGAAGAGAAATTCCTCTCTTCCTGCAAACCTTACAAAAAGCTCCTTGGAAATTTTTATCAAACATCAGCCAATTGAAGCTCTCTTCCCATTTTTTGTTGTATTTTCGACTGCTTGCAGTGATTTTCTTGCTTTTCTCATGTGTAGTTAATCTTTCCTTTGCATGCTTCTCATGGACAATTAATCTTTTCTTGGCAGGACTTGGCTCCAAAAACTCAGTATCAGATTGATTGCTGTCAATTTTATCTTCTGTGTCACTGCTACTTGAGTGGCCAGGTGACTTTGAAGAGCTTGCACCACAGAAGAAAGAGCGAATATCCATTTGAGACTATCTTAAGCTGTCAGGGACTACGAGTGCTTAGAGTTCTGGTTCTGGAAGTTGTAGAATCTGTATAGATCAAAACTCAACAACTGCTACGGTGAGCTGAGGGCTGGCCTTTTTATAGCCAGCCAGCAACCGTAAGTGTGAATCAACGTGTGATAAACCTAAGGGGAGGTGAGAGTCAGAGTTGAATAGTGTGTGAAAAGCATCTAAATAGTGAATGTCACAGTTGACTGAAAATTGCTAGACGGTGGAGGTGAAAATGAGTAGCTGAATTAACTTGTCAGGATCTGACATATGCAGACCTCATTAGATAAGATTATGTTTTTTTAATGTAGGACATAGGCCTTCCAATAATTCTATTTCACTCCCATGGTGACCAGTGCCGCCCGCCCCCCCTTACATTTTCAAAACTCTATTTTGCCCCCCCTTGCAAGAATGTCTGGATGAAACACTGCTATAGCCAAAACTATTTTCAAGGATATATTCTAACTGTTTGCTAAATCTCATCCTTCATTAAAGGCCCAATTCCAGTAAAATTCTGCACTTATCAGCTGGACTACTATGTACTAATGCCACCAGACCCATTCCCAGTGTAACTGTTAGGTAAAGGGTTTGACTATACATGAGACTAATGCGAGACTAGGTTGGTGTTGTTTACTGGGAAATTGATCAATCCACCACTACAACAGATATTGGCACGTGAGGCAATGCCCATTCACTCGAAGCCGCACCCACAGAGTTTGAAGAATGTTTGTCAGGCCAAAACTCCAGCAACCCAGGACCTTTTGCTACGGCCCTTGAAGTACACTGTAAAAATTATAGCGTGAAAACCCACCAAATTCACACCAAACTAGTGGTGTGAATGCCCACCACCTATGCATAGTGTGTCATTCACACTTTCTTCCTAGTGTGAATGCACACTTAGTGTGAAATTCAAACTCAATGGAATAGCATGGACCCTTTACTGAACATTAATTATTTTCATATGCAGGCAAAACCCAATGCTATTATCACTGTAATCTACCTTATAAATGTTTTGTACACTTGTGTGCTAGATAAGAGAGTTGACTAAGATTTTAGTTTTAATGAGATCTGGAATTACACCAATCTCTTTTTGGAAAAAAAATGTTGATATGTGTTACTAGAATCAATGTAACTTAGAATAATTCAGCATTAATGTAAGTATGAGTTCATAGTGATTGTGGTGAGAAGTCACACTAAATTTGGTGTGCACTTCACACCCAAACGATGAGGTGTGCGTATCACACCATATTTTGGTGTGACTATTGTTACAAGTTTCACGCTTAATTTGGTGTGAACTACACACCTTTTGGTTTACAGTGATAATGAGGAAAACACAAAGTGGAATATGACAAACAATGTGAGATAGTGGATCATTCCGTAGTAACTCTTTGAGTGACTTATCCTCTTCCTTGTTATTTAAAAAAGGTTACTTTCAATGCTTGATGGTCATTCCACTAGCTGTTATGACAGTCAAGCTATGAAAGCAACAATATGGAAATAACACGGAAGGACATAAGTAATTTAAACAGTGCCTATATAAAGAGATGTTCTAGCCTACCAGCTTCAAAGAAAACTAATCATCAATGGCCTGGAAATCACATTATTGATATGCTGCTTGCAGTACAGTTTTTCTCTAGCCAAGGATACACACAAAAATGATGCACTCTCTGAATCATCTATTCAGGAAATGGAAAACTTGGATCCTCTTGATGAGGATGAACTGAGTTTTCTCCAAGAGAATGAGGACATTGATGCAGATGAAGAAGCAGAAGAAGAAGATTTTATGAATAATGATGAGGTCACTGAAGATGAAGTAGATGATAGGAGGGAAGGTGAGGCCCAAACCTACAAGGTTCTCTCTGACAATGACAATGAGGAAGAAGAGAATGAGAAAGTTTCAAACAAAGTGGCACAAACCTCAAGATATTACAGAAGAGGGTGGATAAGGCCGATAAATCGATCAGGTTTGAGAAGGCGGATAAATCAATTAGAGCGGACAAGGCAGATAAGGCGGAGAAATGAATTAGAGCGGACAAGGCGGATAAGATGGAGAAATGAATTAGAGCGGATAAGGCGGAAATATCAATCAAGGCAGAGAATTCGAGGATAACCTCATTCAATCGTCGCAATTTCTGATTCAGATTCCTTAGAATGCTAGATGCTCAGTCCTTATAATGTTATAGTCAAAATTTTATTAGGTGTACAAATTAGATGGAATAGCTATAATTATGTTCATTGACTCAGCATGTTTATACTAATCAGATTTTATTATGTATTGCTAGATTATGTATATTATATATATTGTTGTGGACCCTTTACCAACTGAACATTCATATATATACTACCTCACCTGTATCACGTGATTAAGTATTAGTAAGTTTTTGTTTCATGTCACGCTTCCGAATTGTACTTGACCTTTCAATAATATAACTTTGTCAGTCTGACTAAATACTGTAGGGAACTGTAGCTAGCTAACCGCTAAGCAGCCCCACAATATATAATAATATGTATATAATTATTATAATCTCATTTCAGATTGTACTTTTAGCCAAAAGTGTACGTAGAGTTGTAAAGCTTCAGTCCTATTATAAAATTAAATGAGGCGGGATTGGTAACATGATAAAATTAGAATTCAATATGTCATGGCCATAAATCTCATAATGTAGGAAAAGCAGATAGATTTTCAAAATGGTAGTCTGATCGTAATTTGGCAGAATATTTTGATTTGTGTAATGATTGACAATCTTGCTTTCTGCTTTGTTAGTTTAACGTTATGTAGATTGGCATTTTTATTATGAGATGGATAAAATGGTGTTGATTTTGTGTGAATTATAGATATTTAGCCAGCATACCCATATTTATACAAGACTAATAATTGTGCACATAAATCAATTGGTTACAACGCGTAATTGCTGCTTTGTCTTTTTGCCCACATGTTGCGAGTCCCACATATAAGATTTATGCTGTTTAGTGTCTCTGTCTAATGGACCTATCACCTCAGGCTATTTTGTATCTGCTGGATAGCGATTGTGCATGAAAGTGTGAACCACCTGTGCATATTTATGGCAAATGGGTTCTTGCTATGTGCAGACTGTAGGACTGTCAAACAATCACAATATTAATGCATTCAATAATTATATAATTGAGTTAAATTTACAAGATTGTTAGCAAACTTATAGTTTTCAACACATTGTACATTAATTTACAATTTGTTACAGCTGACTATGGACACTTATCAGGCTGTGAGATGAGATGCCTGAATTGCTTAACTACAACATTAAGTGTGAAAAACCGAAAATAAAATGAGTGCTTATCAAGTAACAGCTCTCAACTAATAGAGGGCGCTTAACAACCCAAGTCTACAGTATTTCTAAAATTAAATATATCAATTTGATTATAAAAGTGAGATAGTGTACTATAGCTAATAAATTTTCCATCTTGATAGGACTGATATCTCAATCTGAGAGAATAAACTTCATTAGAAAACTAAGATATAGTACAAGATCATTAGAAAGCTATGAGAAATTGTTTTTCTCACGAGTTTCCACACACGTTGGTCTCAACAATGGGCCTTCAAGCGAGAAATTCAAGACTTTCTTGGCGAAAATGTTATCTGACAAGTGACTGTAGCAAATTTACCAATTCCATTTGTAGATCCAGGAATTTTAGTGACTACTTTCTGAATACTAAATGTTTAAAAACACCTCAGTCAGTTATTAAAAAAATTCAGAAGATTTAAAACTACTAAACAAAATAATTAACACTTAGGACAATTGCCAAGTTTCAGATGGCTCCCATGTGAAATGCAAACATGGAATGTTAATGTGTGACATTTCTGGTTAAGAGACTTACCCACAGAGTTTGAAGAAGCCGCACCCACAGAGTTTGAAGAATGTTTGTCAGGCCAAATCTCCAGCAACCCAGGACCTTTTGCTACGGCCCTGGAAGTAATGAGGAAAACACAAAGTGGAATATGACAAACAATGTGAGATAGTGGATCATTCCGTAGTAACTCTTTGAGTGACTTATCCTCTTCCTTGTTATTTAAAAAAGGTTACTTTCAATGCTTGATGGTCATTCCACAGTCAAGCTATGAAAGCAACAATATGGAAATAACTCATAACATTTACCTCATGAGGTGTTTACCAGGAGGCGCTGCCTGGACACCCCACTTTGAACCCTTGTAACTTTCACACCAATACATTCATACCAAATGAGCATATGTGTTAATAGCTTATATGCTCTAGTTTCTTCATTAAAGTATCTTTTGGTAGTAGTGACTAATTATGGAGATAATATTAGGCTTTAAACTGGGGTGTCCAGGCAGCACCTTACATATATTACTTATTACATGAGTCGGAGTGTGATATGGCAAAATATTTCATGTGCAGGCTAAGAGCCATAGGAGAGTGAAAATAAAGCATGAGAGTGAAATATCTAGCCATATCACTCTGCCCAGTGTAATATGTGGTTTATTGCACACTAGATATCTTCACTGCTATAGTTAGTACAAGAGGAAGGGTAACTCACAGGTAAAGTTGGTTGTAGGGGCTCCCACACCCCAGCTGATATTTTAGCAGCTGTTCTAACCTGGGTTAAATAGCTACACAGGAATATGGTAGCTGTAATAACCTAGAAAATTGACAAGTTTGGCTGGTTGCTATAACTACAAGGGTAATGAGCTTGCACCAGACAGAGATAATGACTAAGTAGAAGAAGTGCACAGACTCTGAAATATTTCTGCCTCTAATGGGCCATAATGGCATATCTTGAAAGTGCCTACATAGAAGTGCCACCTGCATCTACTGCTTCATCTTGTATCTGCATGTAACTTGAATTAACAAGCTTGAAATAATAGTGAGTTATTTCAAGGCGGTCACTACCTAAAAACATCATTGTGAAGATATCTAGGGTGGAATATATATAAATATATTAAATTATATATATATTTATATATATTATATACTAGTGATGCGCTCCAATAGCACAAAATAGCGAAGCGAGCGATGCATGTTCCCTGTAATTGCAGCTATTCCAGGCTACAAAATACTGTCAAAGTGAGAAAACAATAGTGGTAGCTTTTTTCTATGATGAAGGCTCCTGAAACCGTAATCCTCAGGAATAGTCTAATAAATAAATTAGGAACATTTAATGGCTTTTCAAAAATAAAGATTCTTTACTTTGCTACTATTTCTGTTTCATATAGAGATAGAGTTGTTACTATGGCACTGAAATCCCTTTACCCTGTATGATAAATTTAAAAACTGGACCTTATTTTCAGTAGCTTCAGTGTTAGAAGTCAAAATCATTCATATAAAAATAGTATAGTCTTTAGGCTCGCTCGCCATTTGTGCTCAAGCACATCACTAGTATATATATATCGCAAACTCATTAGAGAGTCAGCTCCACTCGCTTTGCTCGTTTCGCTGAATTATATATTATATATAATTATATTATGTATAATTATATTAATAACAATATTATTTAATTTTAAATTAACACTTTCTGTGTGTCTCTCTTGAAACTGTACTGGATAGAATTCAGTGTTAATTTTGTTTAGAGATTCCAGACTTTCTTAGTTTTAGTTGTTTATACTAAAAAATATCATAAAGGCTTAGTTTTAGTGTTTATTTGCCTAATTCTCTCTGAAGATATAGTTTGTTTTTCTTTTTTCTTTTCTTCAATATCACGTAGAAGATATAGTTAGTTACTATCAACCGACTTATTTTGGTTAATTTGTGTTGTCAGTCAAATTCTTCAATGAAGCACCAAAGGTGGAATCGTCAGCACTATTAAACTTTACGTAGCAATTGCAATATGATCTCCTTTCAAAAAAACAACAACTAGCAATCTATTAGCTACTTTAATCAGGCATCAATATAGCTCTAGCATTTAAATGGTACACTGAAATGCTCTTTTTTTAATTTACTGATAGCGAGTGTGACCAAAGAACTACTAGAGCTATTATTAAGGCCAACCTTAAGAAAAGAAGCTACAGTAGTTAGATACACTCACCTGTATATATTTTCAAAGCGTCACTTCACTTCTTTCAACTCGGACTATATCCTGAGACTTGCGTGTATGTACTATAATAGAGGAATTTGCCAGTGGAGCTTGCTGCTAATAAAGTGAAAAACACTAGGATCCATGAAAGGGCTGCAGGAGTAAATATTGGATATATAAGAAAGCTTTGCTCTTTGATATTTACAACCAAAAAAAGCCAAAAAAAACTGGCAATTTTGTGACAAACAATGCCACTGTTAGCTATAAGCAAGGATAATAAGCTAGTATGTTGTACCTTTCAGCTAGTAAGTGCTGTAAGGCGTTATGGCATACCTTATATCACACCTTCTCTCAAAATGCAAGAGATATTTTGTACAAGCATTTAGCTAGGCATTGAAGTGTTTTGTGTGCGGTATTATTACGTTTACATAAGGGTTTAACCGCGGTGCATCTGGTGAAGGATAATTACATTCCTTTTGAACTGGTACTATGTACTAATGCCACCAGACCCTTTCCCAGCGTAGCTGTTGCCGTAGAAATTTAGAAAAGGCAAGGACCTGATAATGATGTGGCACACAGTGATGAACCTCCAAGCACAAAGAGGTTGAGGTCTGGTACAGCTCCCTTCAACTGGAAAGTTGATTGTCTTCTGTGTGGTACACCTGCCATTGTAGATACCTGACATCCACAGAGACAACCTGTGTAGGGTGTCTACTATTCCCATGTGTTGCAATCTTCTAGAATGCTGTAAGGAAAGAGGAGACCTGTGGGCATTGGAGGTTTAGAATCGTCTCCAAGGTTGCATTGATTTAGCTGCGACAGAGGCAATTTATCAATGGCTGCTTGACAAAATTTAATTTAAAGAGATATCCGAAGAAAAAAGTAGCCACTACAGTGTGCTTAGCTATCTATTAATAGCTACCACCTTTATATAATATTGAAACTTATTATACAGGTAGACATCAAGATGAGGGCAAACTAAAATGGTTCTCAATTCTAATTGAATGGCTAGAATTTGGATCTGGTGCAGAACTTTACACACTGACAGAACTACATGATAAAATGGTAGAATTTTCTGATGAAAAGGAAGTTTATATACTGTTAAGCAATTGAAGCAAAAGCTACAAGATCACTATCAGGAACATATATTTTTTGCTAGTGTTGAAGGCCGTGAGAATGTTGTTTGCTTCAAAAATATGGCCAAGTACGTTATTAATGAAAAGTGGCAATCATTACGGAATAGCATGGAGGATAAGGCTGAGTAGATTGTGTCGGCTGCAGCTAAAATAATACGTGAAGAAATTCGGGAGAGAGTCTATGATTGTAAATCTTATCCAACTAATGAGGATATTACATCTTGTCTCAACAATTCATGGGTTCCTCATCATTTGCAAGTTTTCATCAAACATATTGTAATTTCAGAAGTGAAACAAAATAGTATAGGTCAAGCTATTATTCAAACATCTTGACCTAGGTCTGTGATTGCACCAGTTATGTTTGGAGTGGGTGTTGAAATGGACCATGTGTTTGATTCAAAATGGTTAATCAATGATTTATCACATTTAAGATTTTCCATTAGCTACGATGAAGTAGTGAGGTATAAGCTGTCAGTAATTCAACTACTAAAAGATCATGAGCATCAGAGACGTGCTAAAAGGTAAGTGCAGATATTCAGCTAAGCGAATCTATGGAAGCTTATAGAAATCAGGAAGTCTTTCTTGCAAATGAAAAGAACAAAAATCAGTTCATACTACTGATCAGCAAGTATCTGAGAGAGAATGGCCAGGTTGTGCATTCCAGCACTGGGGATGCTGATACCATGATCGTTCAACGTGCGCTTCAGTATGCAAGTGAGGGTAGTGATTTGAATGTTGTCGCTGATGACACTGATGTTCTGGTTCTATTGATGTATCACTGGAAGCAGAGTATGGCAAGTATATATTTTCTTTCATGGGCAGGAAAAAACACCAAGATTTGGAAAATTAGTTATCTAGTTGAACAAGCAGGTCCCATCATGACATCACATCTTCTCTTCCACCATGCTTGGAGTGGCTGCGATACAACATCAGCTACATTTGGACAGGGTATAGTCAGCCCAATTAAGAAGATAAAACAGTTGAAGGAAGTGGAAGCAATTTCGTGGTTGCTAATGGATAATGACGTGACAAGTGAACAGGTTGGAGAAGCAGGAATTCGGTTATTTGTTATTTTATTTGGAGGGAAGAAATCTGACTCATTAAATAGTCTGAGGCAGGCAAAATATATGGAAATGGTTGCATCAGCTAAAAAAATTGATCCTCACAGACTCCCTCCTACAGCAAGAGCGGCTCATTACCATAGCTTGCGTGTGCACCTTCAAGTTATTCTATGGAAGGAACTTTCCGTCAGTGTCAGCTCTCTCAATCCTTTGTCTTGGGGATGGAAGCTAAATAGTTCTACACTACAGCCAGTCATGACAGACCTGGAGCCAGCTCCACAGATCTTGCTGAAATTTATTCATTGCAAGTGCAAGCTAATCTACTGCAAATCCCTGTGGTGGCAATTTATTTTCTTGCCGCAAGCATGGGTTGAAGTGTGTCACAGCATGTGGAGATTGCAGGGGAGAGAGCTGCAGAAATGCAGAAGAAACTGCTTACAATGATAACAATGATATTGATAGCAATGATATTGATATGGAATTGTGACTATTTATTTTTAATTCATGCTAGAATCATATTAAAAATTTTTGCAATGCACTTCTTATTACATAGAGCCACATTTTATTGAAGCACAACGTACACTTTTTTTTAATGGCTGTAAAAATTTTTCCCCAAAGAGGATTCGAGAGGATTTTGGATATGTTATTCTATGAAAAATTTGCTTTCCAATGATACCAAAATTAGCTTTCTTTGAATTTTTTCCGGGTTCACCTTTTTTTTTAGCTAAATCTACCAGACTAATAGTGAAAGAACCGCAACTTCCCCCTGAGATCTGGAGGGTATTGAACTGGTACAAACAAAGCTAAATGTTGTCAGAATTCACATTGTGTTACAACATTATTGTTACAATAGTTAATCTGTACAAATCCAAAACAAAAACAAAGCTCAGTGCAATGCGAAGCCTTCTTACACATGCAAATCTGCTACAGCCTTTTTTGCAGCCACAACTATAAGTTCCCTACAGGCACTTAAGTGATTTTTGGTAAAAAAAAATGGTCCAGCATATTTTGATGGTGCTGGTAGTCTGACTTTCTTGACATCTTACCCAACTATTGTGCATCAGTAGCTGTGCACAACTGGTACAGAATTCATCAGATGAGCAGTATCATTAGCATTGTCTGCATCATGTTCAAGTGCCTTTTGCAAAGCAGATTAAACATCATCATTGGAAACCTGCCCTAGTTTATGAGGTTCTATGTCTGGGAGTATTCCAATTTTTTGAGCTTGATAGAGTGGATGTGCCCTTCCATTTTAGTGTAGTGCTGTTGTACAAGTTTGACAGGTCAACAAGCTTGAAGACAGCTAACACTAGGCAAAGATCTTAATATAGGATTTTAATTCAGCTAGTTCAAAGCCATGATTTGTAGCATCTAATCAGTTTTTTTTGGTGATTTTGTTTCTCTTGCTTTATTATGATGTGAAACTATATGAACTAAGGAGGATGATTTGTGCAATAAGATCTCCTGCACTCAATTTAACTGGAATAAAGCTTGTCCTCCAATTCTAAAGCATACTGTCGGACATTTAAATCACTTTTGAATGTTTATATGATTTGCTTAAAGACTTTCCATCATCCTGGTAATTACTGTGAAAATAGTCCCAAATTACTTTCACAGGAGGCTAACAGAAACATTAATAACACAAAGCACCAATATCACATAAAATTTAGATAAAGGCCTCAAGTTCAAATTCACCTGGACTCCGTTCCTATCAGAACTTAAATGTCAATGTTGACCCACGGCTATGTGCATATTCTTATTGAACATTTCTTTACTTTATTTTTAACGAACATATATACCTCACAACTGAAGAAGGTTTATGAGCCAAAACAAAACGTATTGTGAATTTATGTATCTAATTTAATGCTACTAAGCTAATGAATATTAATTACCAGGAAATTATAAAAGTAACAATGAAAATATACGACATTTTTCCATCTTGTGCTTGTTTTCCACAGAAGAAGCATGTTTCAAAGAAGGAACTTGCCTCTCCCAAGCTTTGACAGGTAAATTTCTTACAAAACTATCAACTTCTAAAGTTTATCTCTTTACTTTCTGCACATGACGTAGTTCGGTTTGTCTGCATGAATCATGTCACTTCTCAATGCTACTTTAATTCCATTACCATCACCTAGACATGATAAACCACATGTTTTCGACAAGCAACCAATCTAACAGAAATCCATCAGAAGGTCAGACACTGTCTTGTAGCCTGTTCCCATAGTGTTGCATCTAGATAAAGCTGCATAAACACCTACTCCAATGTGAAGTGGGGAAAGCCATTGCTGCCTCATTCTACAGTATTTTAGAGTTCACCAACCAATTAGCTATACTCATTATTATAGTATTATTATTATTATTGTTATTATTATTATTATTATTATTATTATTAAAACTACTATTGATACTAATATTGATACTACTATTATTATCATTATTATTATTATATTATTATTGTTGTCACTATTATTGGATGGTAATTGATAATAAAGGCAAACAATATCAGAACGTGCATGATATGACAAGATCAATGCATTAAATTTCATTATTTCAGTAGGAGAGTATTCTCATACATACACAATGAGATGTCCGTGTGAGAAAAAATACATCCTAAAATCTTGTAACTTAAAATATTGATGATTGCGTTTAAGAGAAGTTATATTTTTGTTTTTGATTAGAAGGAGAGCGTGTCAGAAGGAGATGTAGAACATTTTGAAGTATTTTTTTATACGTTTTACCAGATAAAACAAATCCAATAGTTTAAATGAATGCAATAATAAAACCGTTATAGTTTATTGTGCTATATATTGTGTTGATTGTCCATGTACTTTATCAGAGGTATATATATAATATATTAATACTTCAATCAAATTTGAATGCAATAGAAAATGTTACGTGAGACCTAATCAAAGACAGATACAGATACTTATTTATACCTGTCCTGGCTGAAATTCGAATTGGTGGCCGAATTAGGAGAAGAGCTCGATAACCCTTGCTGCATACACTGTCAGCTTATGGAGTACAATATTTAAACCACAACCATAATGGTCTAGTGATTTTAACCAAAACGTTTATTGTGTTATATTTAAGTGGCTCCCTGACCTAAATTGTTGTGCTTAAAGCCCAGTAGGTGGTTGTAGCTATACTAGACCTTCATACTTACTTTTGTCTCTCTTCTTGTGACCTCTCCATATGCAACTGCTATTTATGCCATGTGGCAGGATCATGTGAGCATTAATATGTGAAATTTAGCACCTTCTCCCCACCTTCAGGTACAACTGCAAAAAAAAAAAGACTACTATTTTGTATAACTTAACATTAAATAATTTGCACTACCCAAAAGTAAACTTAAAATCAACATTTTCTCTATCTCAATAGCAATAATTGTGAAATACATGCCACACCCACCATGGAATAAATCTGCAATATCCCTATAGCCAAAATATTTTCAAGGATATATTATAACTGTGTCCTAAATCTCATCCTTCATCAAAGGCACAATTCCACACCAGAAGATAGAAACAGAGTAGCTGCCAAGTTTAGAGAAGAATGTACCTTGCTGAGTCAGTTACATCATTCTAATATAGTCAAGTTTATTGGAGTGTACTATGGAGATACCAAGAAGACAGACCTCATTCTAGTGATGGAAAAGCTAGAATATGACTTGGTCAAATTTCTGATTGAAAATACTAAGGCTGATCAAGATTTGAAATTATCAATTTTGAAAGATGTTTCTGAGGGCCTTTTCTACCTTCACGGTCGGCAGCCTCAAGTAGTGCACAGAGATCTCACTGCTATGAATATTCTTTTGACAACACACAACCAAGCTAAGATCACCGATGTGGGTGTGGCTAAACTAATGGATACACAAGCCATGATGGCGTCACGTCACACAAGAGTACAGGGTCAGATGTTCTTTATGCCAACTGAAGCATTCTTTGAAAAAGTTATCTGCACTCCAAAACTCGACATCTTTTCATTTGGGCATCTCACTTTTCATTTAATTATTAGTGAATTTCCCAAAGTTTTTGAAATTTCGCATAGAGAGAGAAAGGAAGGATTTGTAGAACAACAAAAACGAAATATATCTCTTGAAATGATGGGAAAGAATCACTGTATGTATGACTTGACCATGAAGTGTTTGATGGACGACCCTAGGAGAAGACCTAGACTTAGTGGTATACTTACAAAGTCAAACTCAAACAAGAGCAACACAAAGTAAGCTGGTGTGAATTGTTTTGTATCGTTGCTATTATTGTACTACATAGACGTGTGTATTGAAGATTCTCAATATACAGACTTCATATATTTTAACATCATATTAGTTGATAACTTGTTTATAGAAACAAACATCATAGTTGAGTGTGAAGTTCCACTAATAGTTCAATCTATGAAAAGTATAAATGCAAAAGAAAAACCACATTACTTAATTAACTTACTGACACGTGATTATTGCCAATTTCTTACATAATTTTTTGATGCCAGTCACTATAGTAGTACAACTTAGCTACTTCCAATCTACTTCTTGAAATGCAGAATATACAATCTATCGAAGCAAGAGTACACATGCATGCTATAAATACCAACAGTGGCTTATATTTTGTACCAACGAAATAGTATACTATTTATCTTCTCCTGCTATCATTTCGTTAATTCACTGTATTAATAGTCCATCCTGAACCAGAAGCTAGTCATGTGCTCCACCAGCCTGACCTGCCTCTACCTAGTAGTTCTGAAACCACTGATTTATCTCCTTCAGTACCTATTCCTTCCTATTCAGCATCACTGGAGCTTGGACCTTTGGAAAAATGCAGCTGGTATTGGGACAGCTCTAGCCTGTGAGTAGTAGATATTGAATGTTAATTTAATTGACACTGTCTTATTTATTGATGTTTCTCTGACACTATTGAACATATTGATACCAAAATTGCATTATTAAACACTTAATCTGCTGCATTTGTAAATTAATAGTTGGGGCATATTAATAGAATTGCTTATGAAGACCTAACTTCCTTTATTAAGGGATTAGCCATTTAGTTAAGTAAGTTTTTGCCAGACTGTTTATTGCAAACCTCATACATTGTGACATAATATATATGAACCAAATGGCATAATTTTCACATATAGTTCCAAATTCAATTCAAGTGCCTGCTCACTGTCATTGTTCTAGTGAGTGGTGCTGCAGTTGTTAATATTCGATGTAATCATTGTCAATATTATGTATTTAGAGAGATTGTGCAAACTACACTTCATGGCACTAAGGATGGGAGTTTTCTGTTAAGAGACTCAAAGCAAAAAGGGAAGTATATTATGGTCATCAGAACTAATGGTTCCAGCACGAATCTTCGCGTATTCTATAGGAATGAAAAATATGGTTTGTCTGAGCCAACTCAGTTTTTTTCCATACCAGGACTAGTGGACTACTATAGTCAAGTTCCTCTACCTACAATTGGCATTACTCTGGCTTATCCAGTTTCCAAAAACATCAATGTATGCTTGTGGGATCACTAAGTGTTGTGTTGTGTGATGTGGAAATTGTTAATAAAGCGTGAATGCTGACACTACTTAAGAAATAATTAGGCATAAGATAGTCAAGTTGACTAACGTGTATCAGTTTGTATATCTTTCTCTTTAGAAATAATAAATTTGATTCTGTTACTACTATTATATATTGCCAATTCATTATATCTGTCCACTTTTTACATTAATAGCATAAGGGAGAACTATATACATAGCTTTTAGGAGCCATTACTGTGTACTTAAATTATATTGCTGACCGTATTTATTGAGATTAATTATATTATGTATGCAGCACTTAGTAACTATATTATACAACTCATGCAATCATTCATATTTTTTCCTTTATAGTCAGAAGGTAATGCCACAATAGATGCCATCGTTCAGAGACTGTATGAACAGTTTGAGGCAATGGATGGAATGCACCTTATCAGAGATGCCATAGTGTAGGTATTTTAAATAATAATTATTACATTTTGAGACTTTATGTTATAGTGTAGGTGAAGTCATTGGCTCTGACAGAGTTAGTGATGTTTGTAAGGGAAAGTGTAGAAAAGGAGATGGTGTTATGGATGTAACTGTCAAGGCTCTAATACAAGGATCAGGTCAAAGTGAAAAAATAATTTTTCTGCAAGAAGCAGTTATCTTGAACCAATTGAAGCATCCAAATGTGGTTGCTTTATGTGGACTTGTCAAAGATGGGGAACCAGTAAGTATGAACATGTAACGGAAATTAAATCTTTAATATTTTCATCTTTAGATTATGAAAATTATGGAAATGGTGAACAATAGAGATATGAGGACTTACTTACTGTCAATGAAAACTCCCGATGGTGGTAAAGTGAATCACGGTATTAACTGCTCCGAACTGCTTAGATTCTGCCGTCAAATAGCCTCAGGCATGAATTACATATCAAATATGTCCTGCATCCATAGAGATCTGGCAGCAAAAAATGTACTTTTATCAGAAGAAAAAGTTTGTAAGGTAGAGTTATTATTTTAATTTTACTGGAATATTTTGCTACTAATTCACATATTAGTACAGGTTAATTATACATTATAATACTCCCTGCAAGAGGATGAGGGGGGGCAGGGGGAGTGAGTAACCCTCTTTTTTTTTACATGGGTGGGGAAGGGAGGGTTCAGCAACTCAAGACTTTAGCTTAATAAAAGGGGATAATAAAGTTTGCTTTAATATGAAGAGGATTTGAAGAAAATAAATGTTTAGAATAAAGCAATCTGAATAAGGGTTGGAAAAAGGGAACAGAAGCAGCAACTTACCTTGTATTTTATAATTGTCACATGCAAGTAGCTTTCTTCAAAAGGGGAAAATGATTTCTTTAAATTATGTTTCCTGTGATATTTTTACAATTTTACAATTAATTGAGCTGAAATGAAGCTACCAGAATGTATCTTAATATCTTATACATGCATGCCTCTAAATGTATTGGCCCCCACCCCCCACCCCCAATTTTAGACTTGTATCTACCCATCTTTACAGGAATGTAAGACAATGATTGCGAATAAGGGAGCCCTCAGAACTTGAGCTAGACAACCCTCTTTGAGAATATTTCCTACATTCAGTTTTAACTAAATGGTGGATGATGTCCTGTGATTAACAGCTCCAATCAGTGGTGTGCTTTAGCACAAAAGGTCAACTGTTTTTTTCGTTATATAGACACACTCAAGAAGCTAAAAGAGAACTCCGAGCTACACTACATAACAACTAATTGTAGTTCAGCACCTCTAGTTTATTTGAAGCCCAGAAGTAGAGTGTTTAGCACCATATTGAAATTGAACTTAATAGTATCTTCGAGTCAACTGCACTTACTATTGAATTATGTTGAAGTAATCTTCCAAAGGCTCTAACTAAGTCAAATAAGTTGATGCGGTGGAATTGTACTCAATTTAATGATTCTAGAAAAAGTATTGCCATGTCTCTTGAGGTGGGCTCTGTATCGTCAGTTCAAGAGTTTAGATCTGCTCCGTGAATAGCCTTTTTTATTACCAGGTCATTACCAAAACGGTCAACAAATTCATTTACTTTTTCAAGACAATTTACTAATTTACTTGATGCAAAAAAAAGAAGGTATAAATGAACTATACATAATATCAATACATCATATCAAAATCTGGATTGTGAGGGTGTAGCGCTAGTTTTGATAGCATAGTTCCCCTACCCCACACCAATTTTGGGGCCAGATCCCAAGTCTTGAGACAGAGTGAGTTTGGCCTATGTGCGCCCCCTTTTCCTATTCTGATTAAAAATTTTGTCACCACATGATTGATAACGTTGTCAGACGGTAAACAATACTCACCATTAACTCCAACCATAGTGTCTTTAAGCACAAATGGCAAGCAGCTAGCCAGTTGAACTTATATGATCTATCTTTATTATTATGATTGATAAACTGAAGAATAAAGAACTCCAAACTACATCTTGTAGCTTAATCTTGTAGTTTCTCATCTTTAGTTTACTTGAACCTAATGTTGTTATCTTTACAGTTACTCACTATGCATTGTTGACTGGAAATGTACACAGTTTACACATATCAGGTATGCTTCGAGGATAGCCTTTTCACATAAATTAGGCGCTTGTGTGACAAAAAGAGGTATCACGTGTCATATATAATATTAAAACCTTGATTTAGTTTCTCTGAGAGTGTCTCACTTTTTTGATAATTAGATACCCACACCTTGGAGTCAGGAGGGGGGGGGGGGGTGTCTTGAAATGTCAGGGTCTCTAGCTCCTGTGGCTCCCCTGTTCCTATGCCAGTGGTATGTATGTGTTTTTGCATACATCGTTGCATGAGTGCATAGTTATTTTGTAACAACTTGAGCAACGTAAAGGAACAGTTGACATTTTGGTTCTGACTATTGGGCTTTAAAAAGCAGGCTAATTGAGGCAGATATAAACACTTTTAAACTTACTCACTCTGTCAAATACTTAACAATGTGTAGTACACTATGATCGCCAGTAAACCGATGTTAAATTTTGAGTACTACTATTCTCCAGGGACTGTAAATGGCTAGTGCAAATTGACATTTGTGAGTAGTTGCTCAACACTACGCTTGAGCTCAAGAAATGTAGAATTGATAAGCCATACAATTATTTATAAATACATACATACCTTAGCATTATGCATCCATATAGATACAATCTTGAGTTACAAAAGAGATTATTACTATTATGTTCTTGGTGCGTAAGCTAGCTTATTAATTGTCCTTGGACATTAATTAATAGGCTACCTTGCTCACCAACTTCATAAATATTTGTGTAGCTACTACCACTGGCTCAAGCTCACTATTAAATCAAACTGTTTAAATATGTATCACCAGGAAGGGTGTATACATTGTCTTGCATACTGGACACACAACTGTACAATCTACTATCTTTCATACCAATACAATTTTAACAAGTGAGCATATTTCAATGTGCTTATATTCATATGATTAATCAATTAAAACCCTGATGTACACATTATTTCAATGAAGTTAATATAAAATTCATTAAATTTACTAATTATAGATAGCAAACTTTGGTATGGCATGCGAAGAAGAAGACAAGTATTGTGTACATCAAAATTTTCCTAACAGATGGACAGCTCCTGAGGTATTAATAATATTATAATTCGCCACAAGTAGTGAGCAAGCTAGCCTAGCCAAATTATAGTAAGGATTAATTTGTAAATCTATGACTTTGTTCATGTAAGTATATTATAAGAATAAAGATGTGAAAAGTGAGCTCACTTTTAACTATGCACCTTTATTTACAAAAAAATCTGAAGTTTCTTATCTCATTTCTTGAAAAACTCAAGTTTAATAAAAAAAAATCAAAATTCAATATTTTTGTCCAGTATCATGTTAACGCAAACCTCATTTTGAATACTTATAAAGAAACTATTATTTGAATATTATTGGGATTTATAGAGCAGCCTTGGATGAAGCCTTGAGTGGGAATTAGGAGAAGGGATATATGAGGAGAAGGGACATACGAGGAGAAGGATATACGAGGAGAAGGGATATACGAGGAGAAGGGATATACGAGGAGAAGGGACATACGAGGAGAAGGATATACGAGGAGAAGGGATATACGAGGAGAAGGGATATACGAGGAGAAGAGATATACGAGGAGAAGGATATACGAGGAGAAGGGATATACGAGGAGAAGGGATATACGAGGAGAAGAGATATACGAGGAGAAGGATATACGAGGAGAAGGGATATACGAGGAGAAGGGATATATGAGGAGAAGGGATATACAAGGAGAAGGATATACGAGGAGAAGGGATATACGAGGAGAAGGGATATACGAGGAGAAGGGACATACGAGAAGGATATACGAGGAGAAGGGATATACGAGGAGAAGGGATATACGAGGAGAAGGGACATATGAGGAGAAGGGACATACGAGGAGAAGGGACATACGAGGAGAAGGGACATACGAGGAGAAGGATATACGAGGAGAAGGGACATACGAGGAGAAGGATATACGAGGAGAAGGGATATACGAGGAGAAGGGATATACGAGGAGAAGGGACATATGAGGAGAAGGGACATACGAGGAGAAGGGACATACGAGGAGAAGGGACATACGAGTAGAAGGATATACGAGGAGAAGGGACATACGAGGAGAAGGGATATACGAGGAGAAGGGATATACGAGGAGAAGGGATATACGAGGAGAAGGGATATACGAGGAGAAGGGACATATGAGGAGAAGGGACATATGAGGAGAAGGGATATACGAGGAGAAGGGATATACGAGGAGAAGGGATATACGAGTATTATCTTATATTTTTCTTTTATATAAAACCTGAAAAAATTGTGTTGTCTAAAATATGTATTAAAATAATCACTAATAATAATATTGTAATTTATATTTTTTATGCACTCCAGGTCATTAATTTTGGCAAATTTTCCCGAGCCAGTGATGTGTGGAGTTTTGGTATAGTTATGTATGAGATTTGGAGTGGAGCACAAACACCATATGCAAACTACTCAAAAAATACTCAGGTAAATTGTAAAATGAGGTTGATGTGTTTTGGGATGAATGCAGAGCATAAAAGACCCTGTCAGTGGTAAAGAGTGTCTCATAAAAGACCCTGTCAGTGGTAAAGAGTGTCTCACAAAAGACCCTGTCAGTGGTAAAGAGTGTCTCATAAAAGACCCTGTCAATGGTAAAGAGTGTCTCATAAAAGACCCTGTCAGTGGTAAAGAGTGTCTCATAAAAGACCCTGTCAGTGGTAAAGAGTGTCTCACAAAAGACCCTGTCAGTGGTAAAGAGTGTCTCATAAAAGACCCTGTCAGTGGTAAAGAGTGTCTCATAAAAGACCCTGTCAGTGGTAAAGAGTGTCTCATAAAAGACCCTGTCAGTGGTAAAGAGTGTCTCATAAAAGACCCTGTCAGTGGTAAAGAGTGTCTCACAAAAGATCCTGTCAGTGGTAAAGAGTGTCTCATAAAAGACCCTGTCAGTGGTAAAGAGTGTCTCATAAAAGACCCTGTCAGTGGTAAAGAGTGTCTCATAAAAGACCCTGTGAGTGGTAAAGAGTGTCTCATAAAAGACCCTGTCAGTGGTAAAGAGTGTGTCATAAAAGACCCTGTCAGTGGTAAAGAGTGTCTCATAAAAGACCCTGTCAGTGGTAAAGAGTGTCTCATAATTTATAGTTGAAATAAAACGCACTGCACATCTTATTGTCTATAGCTAATTCATAATAATTCGTGATACAGCATTGATTGCTTTCTCTATATTCTGAACTTAGTATTTCTAGTCCATAATCTTAGTTACTGATTCAATTGTGTGCTTTATAACAAAAGTGGCTATTATTCATTACCAGGTTGTTGATAAAATTACTTCAAATTATCGACTTACTCCTCCTTCAGGATGTCCTCGTGCTATTTATAGTATCATGATGTCATGTTGGTAAGTATTATGACTTCATTGCTATTATTATTCACATTGCACACTTTATACGCTAGTGAAACTAGTCTTTCATTCTGTGGCCTATATTTAGTAACTCAATTACTTTTTTGAGAGATTACCTTATGCCAATTCAAAGACTAATTCACAAGGAAAATATTAGAGTGTATTTTTGTTGCCTTCCTTATTATAGGTCACTTATTTCAATTGTTACAAGAATGTGACTATTTTTGTTTTATATGTTAGTGTTAAGACTTACTTAGTGACTTCATTGTTTCCTGCATGTTTGGGTTCCAACATTTCACAAGAGATATAATTACACATTCAAGTGTATTATCATTTTCGCATGCTCATTAATAATCTTTACTTTGCTGGTCAACAGCCCACCATTACATAACAGACTCTCCGGTCTGTCAAGAGAGAAATCAGCAGGAACATTTTTAGACAGGATTTAGGACAAGTCGGAGGAAATGGCAGTACTTAGCATTGCAATGTCAATTATACAGTTATAATATAATTTCAACTCCTGCTGGAAGCACGTGTTTATATAACTATATCTTGTGTAGTGTAGTCATATTATAAAGGGTTAGGCTCATATTTTACTGTCTTATATATTCACAGTGTATAGTTATTGTTAAAGAAACAATCACATGTACAGTATCTTGTAAAGAATAAACCAAAACATCTCAGCCTTGTAGTAACAATAAGATCATCAATTCACAACTTGAAACAATAAGACTGTCAATTCACAACTTGTAGTAACAATAAGATCATCAATTCACAAATTGTTTTGAATGGAAGTAGCTAATACTGCTGTACAAATCTTCATCAATGATAAGTCTATCATTAATGATTTTGATGGTTTCCTTGACAGGAATTTCAGTAAAACGGCTGACAAAACTAAAGTTAATCATTGTGTCTTGTACATCAACTTCAGTATGTTTTAATTTTTGAACACAATCTTCAGAATTCTTGATATGATAACTGTATAATATATTGCGATTGATGAGTATAAGATCTACACAGCAGAAAGATATTGAAATATAATTTAATTAATTTAGCTAGATGTTGATACTGGGACACCTGTAACCATTTATTATAATGCTACCATTATAATTTCCTGGATGTGTGCTTTCATTCTTTTTCTATTGTGGTTGTGTTACTAAAACGATGTTATATAAATTATGTATTTAGGCATCCAGAAGTGAGAACACGCCCAGATTTTGTCAGTATTTGCATCAGACTGTCCTCTCGTGACTCTGAACTTCTTGAAGATCAATTAAAATTTTCTTCAGCCTCGGTGTTCATGGATGATCTCATCTTGTGGAGACATATTGAACATTTACTTCCAAACAGTACTTAAATCTGTTGGTTTACTATTGCATTTTTGTAGTTATGCTTCGATCATTTATCAAACATTTTAACAGTTTTATCTTTGCACTGACAATAATCATAAACACAATTATATATTTCTATTGTCTAATTATAATGTAACCACAATATTTTATGATGACTGCAACTTCTCAGATACAAATCCTATTATTAAAATTCAAGAATTGTAGCAGTATCTACAGTAATTACCTATGTTTGGAAAACTTGCACTGCCAGAAATGTGTTCATTGACAACCATATCAAATTGTAAATTATTGTATAATGTGTTGATAACAAGTTTGTTAACCTATTCAGCCTTGTAAATTTTTTGTTAACTCTAATTATCAAGACAGTTTATGGATTTTGTTATGGTTGTAAATGAACTCTTTTCACCCTGTGCTGTATTACAGCAACTTTGTCTGAATAAGCTTAAATTCTGAAAACAATAACTTGCTTCAAGTATAAAATAAACAAGATAATTTCTGCTCAATTTTTTTTGCAAAATTTACATATAATTATAATATTCAGACTAATTTCTCACTGGTGACTATGATTTACCCATGATGATCTAACTATGGAGAGATATCTTATCAAATTGACCAATACCATATTATTAGGTGGATACTCTGATGTCTTTCGATTATAGCCATTAATGAGTTATGAAAGGTTGTCACCAGTTGGAACTTGTATCAATGTATTTACTCTGATTTTTCAATTCCATCACTAAATTGCCAAATATTAACTGATAAATAAGACATTATTCTTTAAAGTAATTAACTAATTGAAAGCTAAAATATTACATACTTTAAAAATGCCATGAACAGAAATAACTATTTGGCCAGAAAACTGGTTGAGTTATGGATGACAATGCACCAGGATGTTTCCATCGGAATATTTACTTATAGATTATGTTTGTGAATTCTCTTGGGCTTTCAATATAAGCTAGACAAGAAAGAACGTCTCATTTACTTTCAGTTTATGTTTGTCAATTCTCTTTAACTTTCAAGCTAATATGAACAGTGTTGCATCCACCACCATATGTTCCTTTTGAACAATTTTATATGCTTTAAGGTATGATATTTGTGAATTCTCTTGTGATTTCAATTTAAGCAAGCTATTTCATTATTCGACAAAGCTAGAAATTTTTTCAGGAATAATAGACACAAAATTGCATAGTGGAATAAATCTAGAATAATAAAACCAATTAAATGAGTAATAAAGGGGAGATAAGAATATATATAGTCTATAATCCATAATTATAAAAAAGAGTTTTTTTTCGTTTTCTTTTACAACAAAAGGACATAAGCATTAAGAAATGTGGTTAGAAGGCTGATCTTCATTATTTGATTAAAGTATGTAGTTGGGTTTGTGTTGGCCACTCTGTTATTGTACTTTCAAAATGGGAAAGTTTGAAATACTAAGCGTGAAGTCAGCTCTGGCTCAGAGTACGTCATCTGGAGAATCATGCTAAGCAGATTCTGTTCTTGAGCAACTCAACTATCATTATTGAATCATAATTGACAAAAGACGTAAATTTTTACCAATTATGTATTTGAAGAGAGAAGAGAAGGTGCATCCACTGCTGAGCATATTATATCCTAATTGACTCTTTACTCCAAATGTCTGGTAAGGTTTCTCATAGTTGAATTTTTCAGCTGCAGCAGAGCATGTTTTCTCCATTCATTGCACTTTAAGGGGACATTCTTGATTTTCACTAAAAAATTTAATAGCAATATCAGATCCTCTATGAGTAATTCAATATAACAGTAAGAGAGACTGACACTTCTACTCATTCATTTCACACCGTACCAACTTTATATGGCTACTGCAATCATCACTAGTTCACTTTTTTCTAATTGGAATAATAAGAGAATAATACGATAATTTATGGAATAATAATACTATTCTTTTGGAATAATAACACAATTTTTTGAATAAAAAAAAGAATAATTCTAAGAATTTTCGATCATAATCTGGCAGGCCCTATTCCTAGGACTACAAAAACAATGAATTATTGACTTGACCTACTTATAATTGCATCATTCTAGATTAAAAGTGATTTGCACATTGTACTAGTAAGGTGAAGAGAAATAGTGTTATATTATGGTATCAACTCATCTTTAAGATACCTGTAGGCCACATCTTTGGAAATAGTAAACAAATGTCCAACTCTACAATTGAATTGAGTGTCAATGGTGATCACTGGCCAGTGGTGGTTGGGGAGTAATAGGTGTTGTAGTGGTCAAGCTATTTTGATGCCTCATTAAAATAGCTAACAGATTGCTTTTTCTTTTGGATGGAGATTATATTGTAATAGCTAGGTAGTGCTTAATAGCGCTGAGGTTTCACACCTTTGGTGCTTCATCTTAATTATAAATCCAATCACCACCTTAGAATTTTGTCGGGAGTAGTCAACTGTTTTCATTCTCTATAGAGCAACATCAATTTGCAACTCTACTAAAATGAAACTTAGGTTGAAATAATAATTAAAGTGTTAAATAAACCTTTACTTTGTGGGCATCCTAGCGTATTGATTTTTTCTTAAATTACTAAACATCTCATCAGGCTACATGTCAACGATGCTAACTAACTTACTCTTCAAAAACATGTTTACTGTTTGGGTTTAAAACTCTTCATCATCATCAGACAAATCTATTTACTGCTGTATTTCTCAAATCACCAGATTATAATGAGAATAGTTAAAAAGAAATGTATATGGTAGACTTTAACTTTCTCATTATAATCTGGTGATTTGAAAAATACAGTAGTAAATCGATTTGTCTGATGATGATGAAGAGTTTTAAACCCAAACCAGTAAACATGTTTTTGAAGAGTATAGTTAGTTAGCATAATTGACATGTAGCCTGATGAGATGTTTAGTAGTTTAAGTAAAAAGCGATTGGCTAGGATGCCCACAAAGTAAAGGTTTATTTAAAAGTTTAATTATTATTTCAACCTAAGTTTCATTTTAGTAGAGTTTCAAATTGATGTTGCTCTAGAATGAAAACAGTTGACTAATTGGTACATTTAGCACTAGATATATTCACTGCTATAGTTTATAGGTTGGTTGGTTAATTTGGTAGTAATACTCTGAGTGCTGGTTCATAAGGGCTTTCCCCCACATCCGACTACTCCCGACTTCCTAAGCTGATATTTTAGCAGCTACTTGACAGGATAGCTAGTAAATCAGTGTAATGTGCATAGTTTTCTAATCAATTAGATTTCCAATCAATTAGAATGTTGTAGCTATAACAACAGTTTCAACTTCTTAGAAAATAACAGTGTTAGTGATGGCTGATGAACAGGATTTGTCTCAATTTGAACTAAAAAAAGTCAAAGAATTGCAGAAAGAGGGAGGGAATAAGAAGGGGTCTTATGGGTTTATTTTTGAGGTGCGGTATAAAGGGGAGCTGTTCATAGCCAAAAAACCCCATACAATATTCCTCACTGAATCGACACCAGAAGAAAGGAGCAGGGTAGCTGCCAAGTTTAGAGAAGAATGTACCTTGCTGAGTCAGTTACATCATTCTAATATAGTCAAGTTTATTGGAGTGTACTATGGAGATACCAAGAAGACAGACCTCATTCTAGTGATGGAGAAACTAAAGTGTAACTTAGTCGAATTTCTCATTGACAATCCTAAGGCTGATTTAAAAATGAAACTGTCAATTCTTAGAGATGTTACTGGTGGTCTTGTCTACCTCCATGAACACGATCCTCCTGTTGTGCACAGAGATCTTACTGCCATGAATGTCCTGTTAACTGAAACTAACCAAGCTAAGATCACCGATGTGGGTGTGGCTAAACTAATGGATGCTCAAGCCATGATGGCGTCACGACATACGCAAGTACCAGGTCAGATGTTCTACATGCCACCAGAGACACGCTTTGAAAAAGCTGTTTGCTCTCCAAAACTTGACATCTTTTCATTTGGACATCTCACTCTTCACTTAATTATAGGAGACTTCCCAAAAGTTTACGAAATTCCTCACAGTGAGAGAAGAGAAGGATTTGTAGAACAACAAAAAAGGAAGCTATCACTTGAAGTGATGGGAAATGATCACTGCATGTACGACTTGACCATGAAGTGTTTGATGGATGACCCTAGGAGAAGACCTAATGCTCAAGACTTAGTGGTACACCTAAGTCATGCTCAAGTGAAAACAGAAAAAGGTATGATTATCCACTAAATGTAGGAGCAAATTATTTTGTACTAATACATTATGAAGAATTGCATCTTCAAGATTTTCAGTGAGCATATAACTAGATTGGCTAATATATTGCTTGGGTTTGTAATTTGCAAAACCATATTATAACAATGTTACTGAAATAGGGTTTATATTTTTTCCAATTTTAACTATATTTTAAGTGATTATTTTTATGCTTTTTAAAGATGTATAGTGGCTTTAACGCAGTAATAGTGCTATAAATTAAACTTCCTCTAAACTTGGTAGAAATTATATTCAATTTTCACTGAACATACCAACACAAGACTTAACTTCATGGCTAGACTATCGGACAATGGATTTTGAAGTAAGGAAGAACACTGATGCGTAAGGTGTATAAATGTGACAAATAGCGCAGCCACCGCCACTCATTGAATAGAAAAATGAACTCCAGTAAGTTTTAAACTGCACCCGCAAAAGAGAATTCAAAGCGGTAAACTATTCAATTCCATTGGATGACATGGGTAATGTTTGCTAAACCAGAGGATTATGCTCAGTGAAATTTGGGACGGGGTCTACCACCGAGCTTACACAATATTACATGAGGGTTAAATCAAAGTAGCACAATTATTTGACACAAGAAAAAATTATGGCAGTGATGGCAATATAAAAGAGACTGTGTTTGACTAGATTGTTCATTAGTGTTCATTGCAGAAAAAACACTTGAGTTGTTCTTGCTAATTCATAAACAAATATGAAGATGATAAAAAATTTAAAAAAGTACGTGTTAAAATTAAAATTTTTAGGTTTTTATTTACTGCTGTTATATAAATGTTCTGGTTAAGGAATTTGATGTGAAGCTTCATTGTAATCTCAAGAAAATGCCAGCATTTTTGGAAAATAGCTGTTCCCTGAAAGCTAAAGTCTTTTGGGTTTTGTATCTTACCGGAAGGCAAATTAGGGTTGGGTCAACCTTTAATAGGAATTATTACCATACTCTCTCTGATGCCATTCTTATATCAGTGTTTGTCAATGTCAAGTGTAATTTTAAGCAGAACTCTAAGATTAAAATATGTATTTATCTAATAAAGTCACTCTGACATTGTTTATTTGCCTGCTAACAACTTACAGATGCAAACCATTACATATATGATGATGATACTTTGCAAACCGGTTATAATGCATAAAGTTCATCTTTGACTTTGCTAGGCCATAAAGTTATTGACTTCCGTTATTTTATTGTTTACTATGGTTCATAATATAATCATCTATTAATTAAAATATTGCTCATTATAATGTATTGTTGCTCTTTGCTGGCTCATAATAGTTGTGATTATTTCATTGTTATAATCTTCACTATCTTTTACTCATTATGTTAGTGTATCAAGAGCCAGAAGCTAGTCCCATGTTCTATCAGCCTGATATGTCTCCACCTAGACATGTTATAAGTTTAAGTTCTTCTCAAACTGATGATTCATCACCTATAGTACCGACTCCTTCCTGTTCTGCTTTACAGGAACTAAAACCTTTGGAAAAATGTGATTGGTATTGGGCCGGAATTAGCATGTGAGTTGTAGATACTGAATAGTAATTATACACTGTTTTGTTATTTAACTTTCGTGAAATTGCAAGAGTATAATGTATATGATAGCAATACTTTAACAAAACTGCAAATTTAATGGTAGCTATACGTCTAGTTTTACTTGCACCAATTGGTTACTTCTGACATGTTATTAAGGTATATATTCAAAATGTATTTTTTTAACATTGCTGTTAAGCGTACCTAATGAAACTATAAATAATTAGTTTTTTAGGTTTCATTAGGTTGTTTTTAGAAACTTACTTAAGGATTTGTAATAATATATGAACAACAAGACCTTGTTTTTGTGTGTGCCCGCACTAGTGTCTAGGTCACGCAGAATGGCGTGTGTTACAGGTTATCAGCTGCAAACCCATACATTGCATCAAATATACACTCTCACAGAATGCACACTCTCTGGACACCTTCTCGAGTTGGTTCCAAAGACCAGGAATGTAGTATGAGTTGGCCAGGATTGAGAGCAGAGCCGATATTCCTGGATGCCAGAGAGAGTAGTGAGCAGACTTGATGAATAGAGTGGTGAGGCCAGAGGACAGAGAGAGCGAGATGAGCGCCTTCGGAAGAAATGCATGGGAGATATCCCACACTTTCGACCTGATTGTGATTACTCCTTGATCATCTGCTGTGAGGTCCATGTGAGCTAGCAAGTGGCCCTTGGGTAGATGCTTCTTCTGCAACAGTGTAGAAAATACTTCCTCGATGTGAGCGTGGACTTGTCTGAGTATATCTATCTCTGGATTGAGATTCTTTGAGATGTTTAAGATTGCCGAACATTGTAAATTGTGAATATCTTGTCTCTTGTAAATGTTGATTTGTTTGGAGACCTTGGTGAAGTTTGTTTGGAGACCTTGGTGAAGTTTGTTTGGAGACCTTGGTGATGTTTGTTTGGAGACCTTGGTGATGTTTGTTTGGTGGTTCCCTTGCACTTGGTGACGTTTCATCCAGTCGGTAGTCTCTTAAAACTGCTCTAGAGTCTTGAATGACATGATTGAAGTTTGTTTGGAGACCTTGGTGATGTTTGTTTGGTGACCTTGCTGAAGTTTGTTTGGAGACCTTTGGTGAAGTTTGTTTGGAGAAGTTTGTTGGAGACCTTGGTGAAGTTTGTTTGGAGACCTTGCCTTGGTGAAGTTTGTTTGGAGACCTTGGTGAAGTTTGTTTGGAGACCTTGGTGAAGTTTGTTTGGAGACCTTGGTGAAGTTTGTTTGGAGACCTTGGTGAAGTTTGTTTGGAGACCTTGGTGATGTTTGTTTGGAGACCTTGGTGATGTTTGCTTGGTGGTTCCCTTGCACTTGGTGACGTTTCATCCAGTCGGTAGTCTCTTAAAACTGCTCTAGAGTCTTGAATGACATGATTGAAGAATTGCCAAAATAGGGCATTCTAGAAGAGTGTCCGAAGAGACTGCTGACTGATTGACAAGTTGAGTGAGACTACTGATGAGTTGAGTGAGACTACTGACTGACGAATCGAAACGGCGATGTGGTGTTGACATGAAGAGTCTATGGCTGATCATGGAGTCAATTGATCACTCAGTATATCTCTCAATGCTGTCTAGCTTCGGAGCTGGCCTTGGTTGCCAGAATCTGGCTTGAAGGATCAAAATGTGCATGCCTGCGCTAGTGTCGGGGTCACACAGATTGGCGGCATTTGAGCAACGGCTTGGGTATGCCGAAGGACTAAATTACATCAACCAGTTATGCATGCAGAACTCATTGGTCACGAACACACTTGCCTCTGTTTGAGTCGTGAAGTGAAGTCACCACCATAAGTTTAAGAGTGCAAGGCAATGCAGTCGAGTGCAGTCTTTATGTTCCAGCTTATCTCAAATTGAATGCAACAGAATTTACAGAGAATATGCAAGACTTATAATGAGTAACTACTTGATACAGTTCTATGGTACTGAATCTATGAATCTGATTAGCTAAGACTGTCACTGGGTATGGGTCGTCATCTTCAATTCTTGCCAGAAGTGGGCAGAGTCTTGAACTTGGCCACTTTTGAGTTGGCAGCAGCTGGAACAGGAGGGTGTCTGACCCGAACAGTTTTATTATATGACACAAATCTTTATTGATCAAACTCTTGCTAATTTAGCTATCATTATATTTTATTGTAGCAGCACTGAAAGTGCAAATTTGAGTGGGTTAGTTGATTTAGTGAACCCAGATACAATTGCAAAAGAAGTGTGCACTAATTCAGTCAGTCAATCAGTCAGTTATTCGATAAGTCAGTATGTAAGTCAATTAGTCAGCCAGTCAGTCAGTCAGTCAGTCAATCAGTTAGTCAGTCAGTTGATCATTCATAAATTTGGAATATAGAAGTCGCGATCATTGAAAGCATCCTCAAAATGCTGCAATGGATTATTTAAAGGCTCCGTTTATGTGGAGATAATACTTTACGTAAACTTAAGTTTTTCAAAATTAAGTCAATTGTTGGCCATACAATTCTATGTGTTTTTGTTCTGGGTAACACCCCTATTGTCACATCATAATAACATGTGCAAGTAATTTCTTATTGCTCATGATTGTTTTATTTCTTCTGTGAAGTTTACAGGATGCTGGAATTCACAAATATAGATAACTGGCTTCGTTACTGAATATGAATTATATCAACTTATTGATGCCTAATTAGGCAAGACTAGATACATTTGTTCAAAGAACAACAATTATGTAATGCAAACTGATGCATCAGGTGCGTAATGGTTCGTAGGTACCAAAAGAAATAATTTTCGGCACAAAAATGATTTGATAAATAGTAGCGCTAAGGTATTTATACAATAAGTGATTTATTTGTTTAAGAAATCTTATTGACTGTCACTATTATAGTATCATGTGTGCTACTAATTATAAATCTATAATTGCTTATCTTTATTAATATATTTAGAGAGAGTGCACTAACTAAGTTGGTTAATACTCAAGATGGAACTTTTTTGGTAAGGGACTCCAGACAAAAAGGGAAATACACTCTAACTATTAGGACTGGTGGTACCAGCAAGTGTGTTCGCATAATCATCAGAAATGACAAATATGGTTTTTCAGAGCCACTTCAGTTCTGCAGTATTCCAGCACTGATAAACTACTACACCAAGGTTCCCCTACCAATGTTCAACACTACTCTGGCATATCCTATCTCCAAATATAAAAATGTAGGCTCCTTAGACAGTCACTGAATGTGTTGGTTGATGAAACAAAGTTTAAAATGACATTTTTTGATTTCAGTAACAAATATTATTTTTACCTAAAATTTATTGGTGAAAATTTAACTCATGTAGCTATACTTCTTATATATTTTTGATTGTAGTCTGACAGTAATGGCAGAATTGATGCCTTCAAAGTTAGGGGACTATATGAGCAGTTTGAGATGATGGAAAGACAATACCTCACGAAAGATAAGATAGAGTAGGTAACATTGATGAAACATCAGTATGTTTCAAACTTTTTATACTGTAGTATAGGTGAAGTTATTGGCTCAGATCAAGTTGGAAATTTTTATAAAGGAAAATTCAAGTATAGATATTGTGTCACCGATGTAATGGTTAAGACTCTTAAAAAAGAGTCGGATTCAAAAGAGAAAATTATGTTTCTGCAAGAAGCAGTTATTTTAAATCAGTTAGAGCATCCCAATGTGATAGCTTTATGTGGAGTTCTCAGAGATGAGGAACTTGTAAGTACTGATTTATTACAAGGAAATTTTTGTATTCATTTTTTCACTTTCAGGATATGCAAGTTCTGGATATGATATGTAATAGAGATTTGAAGACATACCTACTCTCGATGAAAATTCCTGATATAAAAGTCAGTCTTGGTTTTGATGAGCTACTCAGCTACTGCCAACAAATAGCCTCAGGCATGACTTACCTATCAGACATGTTGTGTGTCCATAGAGATTTGGCAGCTCGAAATATATTTTTGTCAAAAGACAAAGTTTGCAAAGTAAGCCTGTTAGTTTTATAAGCCTATTCTGTGGTATTCTGCACCCAAAGATTGTGATAGTACCCTGAAAATTCATTAAAGACAGTAAATTCTAGATATGCTATTGCACTATGATTATTAGCTTGACACTATGGCTTATCGGTATTTATTTCTTGGAAATGCCAGAGAGATATTTGATAGCTATAATAGTTTAATACAAAATATCTCCCTGGCATTTCTACTAAATAAGTACAGGGACATAGTGTCTAGCTAATAATCATTTAATCGTACAATAGAACTATTGAATGGAATAATACAATAGCATAAGAATAATATTATGTATGCAGCAAAATAAAATCAAGGATGACAACTAGTTACCAAGTTATTATGTAAACTTTGGTAGGTGGCATTGTCGATTCTATCTAAGCGTATTTCTTAGTTTACAGTGATATCTGAAGGAGTTCATACAAAACAATCCAGCAAAACTTAAAATGTTGTTAAAACTCTTAGATTTTATTTGATTTCAAAAATTCCAAAAAATATTACATAATCACCAAAAATCTGCACTAAGCCAGGAATGTAAAATAATGCAGAAACTTACAATTATATTATTCTTTTCTCTTATGATATTTATTTTCCTTCAGCCAGTCTTGAACAAAACTAGAAGAATTTTTAGAAAAAAAAAATTGGAATCCTGTTTCTCATTATGCAAAGTAAATCATTATGACATTATTCAGTCCATTTATTAGCTATAAATAACTATGTAGACATTTATTAGCTATAAATAACTATGTAGATATTTATTAGCTATAAATAACTATGTAGACATTTATTAGCTATAAATAACTATGTAGACATTTATTAGCTATAAATAACTATGTAAACATTTATTAGCTATAAATAACTATGTAGACATTTATCTTATAGTTTAGCAAAAAAATATTGAAGTACTTGCTTATCTCAATATTCCCAAGTAGTGATAGTTTCTGCAGTAAAAACGCCATTCTGACTTTCTAAATGAACAGTAGCTCCCAACAAAAACACTCCAGCTACTAAAATAACAGTCTAGTTTTCTATACATTATTACTGGTTACAATGCCAAGCACACTTGCTTCAAAAGTTTCACTTGAAAAACTAAAAAATCATATCTAGGAAATTTTGCACTGTTTTTAGCTTAACCCTAACTTAATGTAGCAGCTGAAAAATGGTGTGTATATGCAGCTATATAATTGTTTACTTTGTGCTATTCCTTATAAGGAGTACCTGTATCACATTACACTTTCATGCACACTGGACATACTAACACTAGAATTAACTTGTGACTTGACTATTGGACAATGGATAAGTAAGAAAATACAGTTGCATAGGGCGTACAATGTGTGACAGTGTATTAGCCAAGATAAGTTACTTACTGGCACTAGTTCAAGTAGAACTGGAACTCCATAAGTTTGTAAGACCAACAGCATCACAAATAATTCAGATATGCCAGAGACAGTCAAGGAACTCTGCAAGTTTTACTAAGACAAAACTAATATCCTAAAATCCAATTATGTCTGAGACAACCTCGTTCAAATATGTCAGAGACAACCTCGTTCAAATATGTCAGAGACAACCTCGTTCCAATATGTCAAAGACAACCTTGTTCCATAGGGGTAAACAATTAATTTCTTTGGATAATACGGGTAATGATTGGTAAACATAAGTTTTTCATTTAGTAGAGAATAGGATAGGGTCAGCGTCCAAGCGAACACATAATGTGAGGGTCAAAAACAACAACAAAATGACATACTTAAGTCCACACATATTATTAGTGAAGCAGATTTTGGCAAAAAAAAAGCAATAATATTATGCACTTTGAAACTTGGTACAGGCTAGAAGCTATTTTAGGCATGGCCCTGCCCACAAATCATCTAATAATGGGCGTGGAATTTATATACTATTAATTTATGTGTTGCTTGATACACACATGTATAAATAATATATAATTAAGTTTTAACATGCACTGTGATATCAGATGTGTCTTCAAACCACGAAATTAACCCTAAAAATCAATCACAAAAATTAACCACAAAAGTTAATTCTTTTATTTCATCAAAAGGTTAGTCCTAATTTTTGTTTTTTGAAAGCCAACCTTACTTTTACACTATTTTTCAAAATCTAGTACCTTAAATTTGCAACTTGCACAGAAAGAAAGGCTTCAGTTTGTGACAGTGATACAGAATGTGTATTGCAAGAAAACACACGCACAAAATAATCTCGTGAGAAAGACACTAAAGACATGTGCTTCTTTTGTGAATCTAATCTACTATCAGAACCACTTCATGAAATATCAACTTTTGAAGTGGATTCTCGAGTTCATAAATGCTCTCATATTTTGCAAGAGGAATGACTTCCTGCAAAGCTTAATCAGGTGATCTTGTAGCACAGGATGCCAAAAACCACAGAATATATTTAGATTCCTTATATAATCAAGGCAATAGTAGTGGAAGAGAAAAACCAACAAGAAATTACTGAAATGGTCAATCATGGAATAGCTCTTGCTGAGTTAGTAGCGTATATTGATGGGGGTAGAATAAATGCTAGTAGTGAAGCTGTATTCCACAAGGCTAGATCAACTTGAAATGAAATATCATGATCAGGTTCATAGCACTCAAGAACTGTACTCTTGCACAATTCCCCAACCTTTCAGCCCACAAAGATGGACGTGATGTATTTGCTCATCTTTGATACAAAACTTTGCACAAAACTTATGAACATGATTACAATAGTGAAGCCATCTGTCTGTCAATCGCAGCAGGCACCATATGTAGAAATATGTTCGAATTGGAAACTATTTTTACTGGTTTTTTTATTTGGACTGCCAGTGAAGTTCTGTACCAACATATGCCACCAGCTGAGAATTGGGTATGGATGGACCCAAAGGAGTGGAAAGAAGAGTTTTTACTGCCATAGTAAACAGTCGCAGCAACTTTTTGTGACTTGAAAAACAAGCATTTCCCAGGAATTATCTCGTTAAGTTTAGAGTACAACTTGCTCAATGCTGTAGTATCAGAAGCAGCTTTTTTGTGACTTTAAAAAACATTTTTTTCTAAAAAATAATCATCAGTGCCTAAAATTAAATTTAAATTTACTTGGTCCTGTAGTACAAGAAGAAGCTGAATGCTAAGGTAGAATGCTGTATTTTTACAGAGAAAAGGAGCCTGCACATGAGATTAAAGGGCATACATACCAAATATACATAGCTATATACTAGTAGTGTGCTTGACTACCACTGGCTCTTGACAACAACCACTTTACTAGCTATGTATGCCTGTTATAGGGTTTTGAATGCCATACTAACCACTAACAATGACTTTGTGACTTGAAAAACATTAATTTCTAAAGAATTATTGCACAGTTTGGACCGTAACCCTAATGTAAGACTTTCTTATTGCTGTAATAACAGAAGTAACTGAAAGCTAGCTGAAAAAGTTGTAGTTAAAAAAAAAGAAAATCCTAGTGTGTGGTTAAGGGACATACTATCCATTATATATATATATATATATATATTATGTATATAATATACTTGATTTTCAATTGACAACCCCTAATACTGTCTTGCTCGCTTCACTTGCTCACCAATAACATATCTATACTCAATTTTCAATTGTTCACCCTCAGTAGTGTTTTGCCCACTAATAACATGTACCCAATTTTCAATTGTTCACCCTCAGTAGTGTTTTGCCCACTAATAATATGTATTCAATTTTCAATTGTTGACCCCTAATAGTGTTTTGCCCACTAATAACATGTACCCAATTTTCAATTGTTCACCCTCAGTAGTGTTTTGCCCAATAATAACATGTACCCAATTTTCAATTGTTCACCCCTAATAGTGTTTTGCCCACTAATAACATGTACCCAATTTTCAATTGTTGACCCCTAATAGTGTTTTGCCCACTAATAACATGTACCCAATTTTCAATTGTTGACCCCTAATAGTGTTTTGCCCACTAATAACATGTACCCAATTTTCAATTGTTCACCCTCAGTAGTGTTTTGCCCACTAATAATATGTATTCAATTTTCAATTGTTCACCCCTAATAGTGTTTTGCCCACTAATAACATGTACCCAATTTTCAATTGTTGACCCCTAATAGTGTTTTGCCCACTAATAATTATATGTATTCAATTTTCAATTTGTTGACCCCTAATAGTGTTTTGCCCACTAATAACATGTACCCAATTTTCAATTGTTGACCCCTAATAGTGTTTTGCCCACTAATAACATGTACCCAATTTTCAATTGTTGACCCCTAATAGTGTTTTGCCCACTAATAACATGTACCCAATTTTCAATTGTTACCCTCATAGTGTTTTGCCCACTAATAATATGTATTCAATTTTCAATTGTTCACCCCTAATAGTGTTTTGCCCACTAATAACATGTACCCAATTTTCAATTGTTGACCCCTAATAGTGTTTTGCCCACTAATAATTATATGTATTCAATTTTCAATTGTTCACCCCTAATAGTGTTTTGCCCACTAATAACATGTACCCAATTTTCAATTGTTGACCCCTAATAGTGTTTTGCCCACTAATAATTATATGTATTCAATTTTCAATTTGTTGACCCCTAATAGTGTTTTGCCCACTAATAACATGTACCCAATTTTCAATTGTTGACCCCTAATAGTGTTTTGCCCACTAATAATTACATGTATTCAATTTTCAATTGTTGACCTCTTTCTTGTACTGCTCGCCAACAAATATCTACAATTTTTGACATATTACTTCTGATAGGGTCTTGGTCACTTTGCTCACTCTCCAATAAACGTGGTGCACAGTAACTTACACAAAGCTACAGTAGAAACATATTGATTTAATCTAACATACTTTTCAGATTGCAAATTTTGGTATGGCAAGTGATATAGCAAACAACTATTGTGAACTAAAGTTTCCAATCAGATGGACAGCTCCTGAGGTAAGAAGTAATTCATTGTTGCATTAGTTCTACTATAGTTACCGAACAGAATGTTAAAGAGAATTTATATTTGTGTTTGATTATTCCTTTTGCAAAAAAGACATCGTACATTTGCAAAGAAAAAAATTATTTAACGCTTGAATAGTATATTAATATTAATATTTTCCTTTATACATGACCTATTATTAATGGTATGTATTTCTTTAATGATAGTAATCAAGTTTGTTTGTTTTGTTATTTTGCAAGGCACAAATTGAATGACCAGTTATTCCAAACAATGTATGCTTTGTGAAGCTTAAAAAAATTCTATTATCATTTATTATTTACTTCTTCACTGTAAAAAAAATTCATAGTAGAAGTTACAGAGTGTTGAGCAAAAATGAAGTCTACTTTGTATTTGATTCTATAAATTGTATAGTGGACAGAGAAGGAACATTCAAATCTTTCAGTTCATCTTTTCTAAAACAAATTGTTATCTAAAAGGGATTTATTTGAAATAATTAACTCGTGAATTGTGATTTGAACTTGATATTATATACACTTTCAGGTTATTAATTTAGGGAAATATTCCTCAGCCAGTGATGTGTGGAGTTTTGGTATAGTCATGTATGAGATTTGGAGTGGAGCACAAATGCCTTATAAAAACTTGGATAAATGTCAGGTAAATTATTTAGATAAGGTGATGGAAGCGTAATATGTCACTAAGTTTATATGGTTTGGAATTCAGTGCAATATTATTATAAATACTAGTTCACTTTAATTTTATTCCTTAATATTACATTGATACATTGTGCTGCAACATAGCATTTTAATACATTTAATAGTATCATTAAGTTGTTGTACAATACATAGCCTGATCAGACTAAATGAGGTGATTTATTATGTTTGAACATAGTTTTTGCAATGCTTAATAACATGTACCAACCTAATTGTCTTCATACGAGGAAAAAAAAACTTGCTTAACCCTAGATGGGAAAATAAACATTGTAGCGCAATATGTGATCATGTGCTTCTTTATTTCACTACCTTATATCATTGATATATGCAATGGGATTACTGCTAGATTATAGTAATTTGAAGAATGATATGTCCAATTAGCCATTTTTATCAGATATATCCTGCCTAACTCTATCAGAATACAATCAATGTAACTAAAGAGTTGGCAAATTTACTTATGCCGATGTCCAAGCATTTATTATTATATTATATACAGATTCAGTTTGACTACTATTGTGTCACAATAACTTAAAATGAAGTACCTGGTTATCCAAAATACATGTACATAAATTGGAAATATCTAAACATGTTATATAAGTATAAATATGATATATCTCATGTTATGATTAAATTAAACATAAATGTGTTATAATCTATGGAACTCGTTTGCGATTATTAGGTTGTTGATAAAATTACTTCCAATTATCGACTTACTCCTCCTTCAGGATGTCCTCGTGCTATCTATAGAATCATGATGTCATGTTGGTAAGTGTGTAACTATTACTTTCATTGCACATTGCATTTGCTGCTCAAACAAAAAGAGTGGAGATAACATAATATAAACTAGAAAGTAGCTAGAGGTCAAAGTGATCATTGTCAGTTTTTTTGGCCCAGGTGTGGCACAAACATTGATATAGTATGAATTGCCATCATGACACTAGGTGGTGATAGCTAAAATAAATAAAAATGATGAAATTCACAGACAATACCAAGATTGTGTTTAATTGTCATAGTAATCACATAGCTATTAAAATGAGAAAATTTATTGCATATGATTGGCATATTTATCTGAATTTTACTTAGCACTACAATACTGACTTGGTGTTAAATGTACTACTTTCCTAACTAATTAAGTGCTCTATTCTGTGGTTGTTTATGTAATGTACTATAAGTAGTATTGTGTTACTAAATATTACTAGGCATCCAGAAGAAAGTTCACGTCCTGAGTTTGTTAATATTAAGGACAGGCTGTCTAATTATGACTCCAAACTTCATCAATATCCATCAAATTTTTCTTCAGCCTCCATATTTATGACTGAACTAATCTTGTGGAGAGATGTAATGCATTTACTTCAAGAACATACTTAATATTTTTTGGTTGGTTTTTGCTCATATTTATTTCTTTGCTGTATCATTAATTCAAACATTTAATAGTTTTAACCAGATGAACATACAGTCAGTACTTTAATGTTTTCTGCAGAAGTCTTGTTATTATAATGGGGTATATTATACTTATGGTGACTCTAAAATATTATTTGATTTGCTATGTTTTTATTACAAAAACTATGTACTCACTTGCATATTGCAATATACTCAATTTATGGCACAACTGCATATATGTTTATATTGTATATAACATATTATAGAATATTTCATAATTTAACTTCTTCTTTATTGATACTTTAAAGTGTCCGATGAACTATTGTGATGAATAAATATAATTAGCAAAATGCTGCATTAACAAGGTTACAATATAGTTTATTATGTAATTTTATTATTGTTCATTTTCTGGAAATGACAGTGAGAACATTCTTTCACATGTATAGCTATATTAAACATTATCAAATATATAGTCTGGCATAATTTGAATTATCTTAAAAAATTTAAGAGTCAGAAGTGAACAGATTGATGAAAAAAATAATTAAAATAATGAAATGGTTAGTGGGATTTATATCTTCACAAAAACAAATATTTTGTTGTCATTCAGACTCAATATAATATGGCATATAGATTTTTATACTTAAGCATTGCTATAAGAAACTTGTCGATAAATTGCTACAGCTTTGCAATTTACATACTTATTAAACCTCAGTGCGCATGTGCGAGAGGGTTTTAGTAGTTCTATTGTATATTTGTTTATCCCTTTTTCTATCTGTCACACTCTGATTTTGGAGAATAATGACAATTAGCCGTTGATTTGTGTATGAACTTACTCAAACCACTACGAATTATATCAAATTTTCCCTCTATTACAATTTTAAAAGGGAATACCGAGGGCTTTATCAGATTTATAGTACTCAATGACAAGTGTAGTCGCTCAGGCAGCGGGATATAAATACTGGTGAATGTTTTCCTGCTTCTATAGCTTCTCTTACTGAGATAACATTTACATGTACCATTTACATTGCTCCAGCTATATTACATGATTAGAATATGGCCAATAAAATATTCTTTTGGTCTGAGATAGTAATAATGACAAGCGAGTGTATAGTAGCGCTGAGGGTTCGCACTTTTAGTGCTTCATTGCAATATGACTGTTCTTAAAGCTATGCCAGCCACAGCTTCCTTAAAAATTTCCTGTAGCTATTGTCCACATTAATCTGGGTGACGTCAACAACTTACTGAGGTTATTGTCCATTATACATACATTCTTAACATTATGCCCCATTTTTTCTAGAAAAGACATTAATAATTTGTGATTAGTAGCTGAAAGTATAATGTTCTCATTATTAACTGGTAATCTGAAAATCAGTGAGAACAAATGGATTTGTTTTAGCTGATGTTTTAAACCAAAACAGTAGACATGTTTACAGAGAGTAGAGCTCATTTGTGGTCTTCACATGTGAATGTTGTGTGACTTCAATTGTTGAGTTTAGTTGTTTTTATAAACCTAAGTATCTGGGAATGTTTATTTAGTGTCATCTGTGTCCAATTCATTACTCACTCTTATGTAGCCTCAGCATGCAGCTCATTATTTGTGTATAGTTAAATCCCTGAAATACACCGGTTGGAACATACCCTAGATAAATTGTGACAAGAACTCAAGATTTCTCTAATCTTCAAACCTGATAGACCATTTTTTTATGAGAATTGTAAAAGTCATTTATTTCAGTCTATGTGGTTAATTCGCTCCTCTAATGATGAGGAACATTGTATTCTTTTTATTACAATTTTGGACTAAGAGGAAACATTAATAATGAGAAATATGATGAGCCTGAAGTAATTATTTCCAATAGATACTGTAAGTGCTGCTGCATTATTCAAAACGTTATTTGGAAGCAAGATGTATAATAGCAATTGACCAGGTATCTCATTAGCAGCTGCACAAGGTTGAATTAGTTGAAAACTGTACCCACTTTAAGTTACTAAGATGATTTCATTCAATGTGGTAGATATTATTGAATATATTGAATCAAGAGTACTGTGCTTTCATCTGTGTGAAAAGAATTAATTTGCTGTTACTCGTTTAATTTGTAAGTGATATTAAGAAATATTTAATGATATTTAACAGTTGCAGCAGTAGAGTTAGCACATGTCTAATATGATTATGTAAGGATTTGGGTTAATGATAGACAAAGAATGTAGCATATGATTTAATTACGCTTTTTATTATTGTAAAAGATGTAAAAAAATTATGATTAGATTAACAATACAATAGAAGTTCATCTGCTGAGAATTGGTGTAAACAACCTAGTTGCTTGTTTACCACAGGAAGTCCATCCTGCGTCATGTTCCAGGGTACACATATCCGATGATGTGAGATATCCATGTACCAGCATTAGTGTACAGACAATGCACATGACAATTCAAATGGGATAGTATCTTATGTGGTGTTTAAATCATCTTATGTGAAGAGTATGTTCATATTTTCATGATACAATAAATTTCTATCAAAAGTTCATAGTTGTTAAAAGTTAGTTAGATTTTCGTTTTATTTGTGCTAGGTGAATATCATGTTGTGGTTAACTATTGCATACTTTCTACTAACACATTATTGATTGTTTGTACTACTTGTATATACTCATGTTTCTCACATAGTATATGAGCAGTTGTCATTGAGATAGGACACAAATCATTCCAAAGTGCTAACCATAATATTTAATTAGAAAAACAGGTATATCACAAATTGTTGCTTAAATCTTATCCAATTCCTGGATACAATCAGGAATAATGCCAGAACATCTCTTCACAGGACCAAAATCAACGAACAAAGGTGGGACATCTGCAGATGTACTATAGCTGTATGAGATAAATGTTGTACACAAGTTACTAAGATAATCATGTTCACTCTGTTGGATAAAACTTTTATGGTGATACAAGCTACGTAATAACGTTCTACCCTTTCTATGCATAATCAGCAAATATTTTCAACAAAGATGTATAAACTCAAAATTTATATCTCATAAGTAGTTGTCAAAGTGAAACTCAATGACACTGAAGAAGTAAGTAGCTACAAGTTTAAATAAACCTCATATTGTTGCTATTAGCAACATAGCTTTTACACAAACAACTAAGCACCTCATTCAGATGTTCATAATGTTAATTACCAATACCCCGGTAAACATGTTTACTGTTTGCGCTTGAACAGTTCGCTTGATTATTTTATAATTTAGTTCCCACTTTTTTGTTAAGTCCATCATTATGTGTTTCTCTTGGCAACCTAGAATATTGGTGAGCAGCCCATTTAAAAGCGGTGTTCCTGCTAAACTGCTAGAGTACAATAGGAATGGCCTACATGATGATGGACAACCTGGCTCAATTTGAGCTTAAAGGTGTCAAAGAAATTAAAGGGAAGGGTGTTAACAATACCGGATCTTATGGATTTGTATTTGATGTGAAGCACAAAGGTGAACAATTCATAGCCAAAAAGCCTCACACTAATTCCCTTACTGTAGAAGAAAGAATGAAGGTAGTTGCAAAGTTCAGAAAAGAATGCATATTGCTGAGTCAGTTAAATCATCCTAATATAGTCAAGTTTATCGGAGTGTACTATGGAGATGCCAAGAAGATTGATCTTATTCTAGTGATGGAGAAACTAAAGTGTAACTTAGTTGAATTTCTTGCTGAAAATCCTAAGGCTGATTTACAAATGAAACTGTCAATTCTGAAAGATGTTGCTGGTGGTCTTGTCTACCTCCATGAACACAATCCTCCTGTTGTGCACAGAGATCTTACTGCTGTGAATGTTCTATTAGCTGATAATAATCAAGCTAAAATCGCAGATGTGGGTGTGTCTAAACTGATGGATGCTCAAGCCATGATGGCGTCACGTCACACGAGAGAACCGGGTCATGTATACTGCATGCCGCCAGAGACACGCTTTGAAAAGGCTGTCTGCACTCCAAAACTTGACATCTTTTCATTCGGACATCTCACTCTTCACTTTACTATCGGATACTTACCCAAAGTTTTTGAAATTCCACACAGAGAGAGAAAGAAAGGAATTGTAGAACAACAAAAACGAAATAAATCACTCGAAGTGATGGGTCAAAATCACTGTTTGTATGACTTGACGATCAATTGCTTGATGGATGACCCTAGTAGGAGACCAAGTGCTCATGACTTAGTGGTATACATAGAAAGTCAAACTCAAGTGAATACGATGCAAGGTAAATTTATATGTCGAACCAACAAAGAAATTTATTGTGTTAATACTTTTATGTAGGTTAGAATTTTCTAAATATTAAAAAGACATAAAAGTAGCTATATGAGCTGTTTTGTATATCATGGAAATTTTATCATTACGACAAATTCTTGTTTACAATTTAATACACCTTAGGTGCAAATTCATTGTGCTTGTATTTCTTCAGTTTTCAGCCAAGAATCAATTTAAGCCATGATATATTTGTTAGCAATTGTCAACTTGTTGCTTATATACAAATAAAGTTTATTCTGAGTTAGAAGCCTTAGCACCTTTAAGTAGCTAAACTTGGTAGTCCCTGTGTTCAATTGGTCTAGCAATATTAAAAAATGTCATATGTATAGCTATTTCTAGGTAATTTAACTTCAAAATATTTATATTAAAAACATATTTATCTGATCCTAAAATATGATCTTATGTGCACTTTATACAGATATTTTAAATTCTAGCTAAGTATTTATCATTCAAAACATATTGGCAGCCTAAACCTGCAGTGGCTTTTTATTAGGGTTGTTCATAAACTATCAGGAGTAACACAATTTGAAGATTGGGGATACATGTTTGTTATTGAGCGAGTGAAGTGAGCGATTAGGGGTAGATCATTGAACATCGGGTATATGTCATATGTATGTATGGATTGTATGTATGTCTGTAAACACATGTACAGGTTCTTTTGTTTTCTCCTAAAAGATGGCTTTTTAGGCTAGGTCCCAGTTTCCTCTGACACTGCAGCGTTCAGAAAATCTAACTTTATACTTAGGCTCCATATTGTGAGATAGTTTCTGCGAAACACTTTTTTAAGTCACAATAAGTTACTGCAACTGGTTACTATGGCATTGAAAGCCCTTTACCAGACACAATTTCAAAACTTCGCCGTTTCTTGGTGGGTGCTATACTAAGTGCCGCTTATTGGTTGTCAAGAGCCACTGGTAGTCAGAATACCTAATGGTAAGGAAGCTAGCACTACTTGGGGGAAGCTGAGGTATGTAAGCATTTCCATATTTGTTAGCTAAATTATAACTCTGGCACTATTTTTGTAGCTGAGAGGTTGTTAGTTACTGGTAACTAAGATAATCCGAATAGTTATAATTTGAAGCTATAGAATCTACTACTATTCAGAAAATTGAAGTAAGTCAGTAGCCAATTGTGCATTTATTTATTGGTGAACTGCTGTATAATATAATCCACTTTTGTCCATGAAGTTAGCTTCTCAGGTAAACTACTCCATTTAATAATATGGTAGTTTTATGTAACCTTCAAGGCAGGCTACTTGCCATTTGTGCACAAGCACACCGTTTGTTTTATGTAACCTAACTAGGCAGGCTTGCTCGATACATGTGCTCAAGCACACCACTAGTTTATATATATGTGTGTATGTATGTATGTATGTCATTTTGTACTTTTGACCCTTGTGTTTTTTTTGCTTGCTTCATGGATCTACCCCTTCCCATAGCTCCATTAAATAAAATCTTTTCGTTCAGCAATCCCGTATCATTGAAAGAAATAAATTGTCTACCCCTTCGTCTTAGGTTGCTTGTGAATGCCACAAGACACACTTAGGCTTTAAAAAATTAACTTTTAGACTCAACGCTGTCCAGTAAATCTTTAGAACTTTTTTTTTTCAAGTCGCAAAATGTTATGGCGAATGGTTACTATGGTATTGGGACACTTTACCAGACATAATAAAAAAAACGGCTTTTTTTTAGCAGCCTTGAGTGCTGGTTGTCAAATCTACTGGTAATTTCAGATATTCAGAATGACATATATAAGGGACTACAGAAAATACCAGTACTCAGGAATTGAGGTAACAAAGCAGTCCTGTATTTGTTAGCTAAAGTATATAATGGTCACATTGGCTACACACTTATACTTTTATGGACTGATAGATTCTTTTGGAGTGTTTTGTTTGTACACAGGCTTGCTCATTCATTGTGCTCAAGCACATCACTAGTACATTTGAATGTGGCTCTTACAAGTATGCTTGTCTGATTGTTAAAACTAAGACTGTAATATTGTCATTTTAGACCACCTGTCTCATTTTGAGCTCAAAGGTGTCAAAGAAATCCAAGGGAAGGAAATTTTAAAAACAGGATCTTATGGATTTGTTTTTGATGTGAAGCATAAAGGAAAAGTATTCACAGCCAAAAAGCCGCTCACTAATTCCCTCACTGTAGAAGAAAGAATGAAGGTAGTTGCAAAGTTTACAGAAGAATGCATATTGCTGAGTCAGTTACATCATCCTAATATAGTCAAGTTTATCGGAGTGTACTATGGAGATGCCAAGAAGATTGATCTTATTCTAGTGATGGAGAAACTAAAGTGTAACTTAGTTGAATTTCTTGCTGAAAATCCTAAGGCTGATTTACAAATGAAACTGTCAATTCTGAAAGATGTTGCTGGTGGTCTTGTCTATCTCCATGAACACGATCCTCCAGTTATACACAGAGATCTTACTGCTGTGAATGTTCTATTAGCTGATAATAATCAAGCTAAAATCGCAGATGTGGGTGTGTCTAAACTGATGGATGCTCAAGCCATGATGGCGTCACGTCACACAAGAGAACCGGGTTATGTATACTGCATGCCGCCGGAGACACGCTTTGAAAAGGCTGTCTGCACTCCAAAACTTGACATCTTTTCATTCGGACATCTCACTCTTCACTTTACTATCGGATACTTACCCAAAGTTTTTGAAATTCCACATAGAGAGAGAAAGAAAGGAATTGTAGAACAACAAAAACGAAATAAATCACTCGAAGTGATGGGTCAAAATCACTGTTTGTATGACTTGACGATCAATTGCTTGATGGATGACCCTAGTAGGAGACCAAGTGCTCATGACTTAGTGGTATACATAGAAAGTCAAACTCAAGTGAAAACGATGCAAGGTAAATTTATATGTCGAACCAACAAAGAAATGTATTGTGTTAATACTTTTATGTTGGTTAGAATTTTTTAAATATTAAAAAGACATCAAAGTAGCTATATGAGCTGTTTTGTATATCATGGAAATTTTATCATTACGACAAATTCTTGTTTACAATTTAATACACCTTAGGTGCAAATTCATTGTGCTTGTGTTTCTTCAGTTTTCAGCCAAGAATCAATTTAAGCCATGATATATTTGTTAGCAATTGTCAACTTGTTGCTTATATAAAAATAAAGTTTATTCTGAGTTAGAAGCCTTAGCACCTTTAAGTAGCTAAACTTGGTAGTCCCTGTGTTCAATTGGTCTAGCAATATTAAAAAATGTCATATGTATAGCTATTTCAAGGTAATTTAACTTCAAAATATTTATATTAAAAATATATTTATCTGATCCTAAAATATGATCTTATGTGCACTTTATACAGATATTTTAAATTCTAGGTAAGTATTTATCATTCAAAACATATTGGCAGCCTAAACCTGCAGTGGCTTTTTATTAGGGTTGTTCATAAACTATCAGGAGTAACACAATTTGAAGATTGGGGATACATGTTTGTTATTGAGCGAGTGAAGTGAACGATTAGGGGTGGATCATTGAACATCGGGTATATGTCATATGTATGTATGGATTGTATGTATGTCTGTAAACACATGTACAGATTCTTTTGTTTTCTCCTAAAAGATGGCTTTTTAGGCTAGGTCCCAGTTTCCTCTGACACTGCAGCGTTCAGAAAATCTAACTTTATACTTAGGCTCCATATTGTGAGATAGTTTCTGCGAAACACTTTTTAAAGTCACAATAAGTTACTGCAACTGGTTACTATGGCATTGAAAGCCCTTTACCAGACACAATTTCAAAACTTCGCCGTTTCTTGGTGGGTGCTATACTAAGTGCCGCTTATTGGTTGTCAAGAGCCACTGGTAGTCAGAATACCTAATGGTAAGGAAGCTAGCACTACTTGGGGGAAGCTGAGGTATGTAAGCATTTCCATATTTGTTAGCTAAATTATAACTCTGGCACTATTTTTGTAGCTGAGAAGTTGTTGTATAGAGTTACTGGTAACTAAGATAATCCGAATAGTTATAATTTGAAGCTATAGAATCTACTACTATTCAGAAAATTGAAGTAAGTCAGTAGCCAATTGTGCATTTATTTATTGGTGAACTGCTGTATAATATAATCCACTTTTGTCCATGAAGTTAGCTTCTTAGTTAAACTACAACATTAAATAATATGGTAGTTTTATGTAACCTTCAAGGCAGGCTACTTGCCATTTGTGCACAAGCACACCATACGTTTTATGTAACCTAACTAGGCAGGCTTGCTCGATACATGTGCTCAAGCACACCACTAGTTTATATATATGTGTGTATGTATGTATGTATGTCATTTTGTACTTTTGACCCTTGTGTTTTTTTGCTTGCTTCATGATCTACCCCTTCCCATAGCTCCATTAAATAAAATCTTTTAGTTTAGCAATCCCGTATCATTCAAAGAAACAAATTGTCTACCACTTCGTCTTAGGTTGCTTGTGAGTGCCACAAGACACACTTAGGCTTTAAAAAACTAACTTTTAGACTCAACACTGTCCAGTAAATCTTTAGAACTTTTTTTTTTTCAAGTCGCAAAATGTTATGGCGAATGGTTACTATGGTATTGGGACACTTTACCAGACATAATAAAAAAACGGCTTTTTTTTAGCAGCCTTAAGTGCTGGTTGTCAAATCTACTGGTAATTTCAGATAGTCAGAATGATATATATAAGGGACTACAGAAAATATCAGTACTCAGGAATTGAGGTAACAAAGCAGTCCTGTATTTGTTAGCTAAAGTATATAATGGTCACATTGGCTACACACTTATACTTTTATGGACTGATAGATTCTTTTGGAGTGTTTTGTTTGTACACAGGCTTGCTCATTCATTGTGCTCAAGCACATCATTAGTACATTTGAATGTGGCACATACAAGTATACTTGTCTGGTTGTTAAAACTAAGACTGTAATTATTGTCATTTTAGACCTCCTGTCTCATTTTGAGCTCAAAGGTGTCAAAGAAATCCAAGGGAAGGAAATTTTAAAAACAGGATCTTATGGATTTGTTTTTGATGTGAAGCATAAAGGAAAAGTATTCACAGCCAAAAAGGCTCTCAGTAATTCCCTCACTGTAGAAGAAAGAATGAAGGTAGTTGCAAAGTTTACAGAAGAATGCATATTGCTGAGTCAGTTACATCATCCTAATATAGTCAAGTTTATCGGAGTGTACTATGGAGATGCCAAGAAGATTGATCTTATTCTAGTGATGGAGAAACTAAAGTGTAACTTAGTTGAATTTCTTGCTGAAAAACCTAAGGCTGATTTACAAATGAAACTATCAATTCTGAAAGATGTTGCTGGTGGTCTTGTCTATCTCCATGAACATGAACCTCCAGTTATACACAAAGGTCTTACTGCTGTGAATGTTCTATTAGCTGATAATAATCGAGCTAAAATCGCAAATGTGGGTGTGTCTAAACTGATGGATGCTCTAGCCATGAAGGTGACACGTCACATGAATGAATGGGGTCATGTATACTACATGCCGCCAGAGACAAGCTTTGATAAGGCCTGCCGCACTCCAAAACTTGACATCTTTTCATTCGGACATCTGACTCTTCACTTTATTATCGGATACTTACCCATAGTTTTTGAAATTCCACATAGAGAGAGAAAGAAAGGAATTGTAGAACAACAAAAACGAAATATGCCACTTGAAGTGATGGGTCAAAATCACTGTTTGTATGACTTGACGATAAAATGCTTGATGGATGACCCTAGTAGGAGACCAAGTGCTCATGACTTAGTGGTATACATAGAAAGTCAAACTCAAGTGAAAACGATGCAAGGTAAATTTATATGTCGAACCAACAAAGAAATTATTTGTGTTAATACTTTTATGTAGGTTAGAATTTTTTAAATATTAAAAAGACATCAAAGTAGCTATATGAGCTGTTTTGTATATAATGGAAATTTTATCATTACGAGAAATTCTTGTTTACAATTTAATACACCTTAGGTGCAAATTAATTGTGCTTGTGTTTCTTCAGTTTTCAGCCAAGAATCAATTTAAGCCATTATATTTGTTTGCAATTATCAGCTTGTTGCTTATTTAAACTAAATTCATTTCAAGTTTGATTTTCCATTAGATACCAATGTATAGTGTCTCGCTCGCTCACCAATAATGGGTGTATAGTAAAGTTGGTAAAGGGATATCACTATATTAATGGGATATCACTATATTAATGGGATATCACTATATTAATGGGATATCACTATTTTAATGGGATATCACTACGTTAATGGGAAAAGTGTTAAGTTATACACACTCTATAGTTGACAAGAAAAAAAAGAGACCAAAATAAATATCTCCATGTTGGATTCAAACTCCCATCTGCACACTCAAATTAAATTGTCCCATACAACTAACAGCTTTGTGAATCCTAGATAGCTTATATTCTTTCTTTCTTTTTTCCCCTAGGATTTTCCCTGTCCATTGTCCACTCTATGTGTCTGTATCCATGAAAAAAACGTATTTACTGAACTCAGTTGATAGAGAGTTCACCAATTTACAATAGTTAGTACATCAGGCACCAAAGTGTGGATGGTTACTTGCATGCCAATAATATTACATTATGGCTATCATCCTCACAAAATATTCTTATTCACTACAATAGTGCAACAAAAATCAGAAACCAGTTACGAGTTCCATCAACTTGACAAGTCTCCTATTGGTCATGTTTCAAGTCCAAGCCCTCCTAAAACTGCTGATTCGACTCCTTCAGTTCCTATTCCTTCCTATTCTGCATCTCTAGCACTTGGACCTTTGGAAAAATGCAGCTGGTACTGGGAAGGCCTCAGCATGTAAGTTGATTATTGTATGTTGTGAGTCTGTTTCTCTGTTTTTGCTAAGATTTGTTTAAGCATGAATATATGCATGCGTATAACAGCAGTTTAGTGCAATGGTTACTACATTATTACAAGAACTGAACTATAACAATGTATGTTCCTTTCATGATTATTGTTATCTTTTATTTAGTGAACATTCGTTGTCAATTTGCATTTTACATTTAAGTTCTTTTATCTTAGTGTGTTTTTCCAATGTATAATTTGTTTAAGTTTACCCTATATCATTTCTAATTGCAGTCAGCTTTCTTGGTTATATATACATATAATATATATATATGTGTGTGTGTATGTGTGTCTATCATATTCAAATATCTTCTTCTCAACTTGTATTACATTCCCTAATCCCTACTCCTACTTTATATACAACAGTTTTCTATCATGCCTTTAGTTGTTATTCAATCTACCTTTGTTAATGATTAAATTTCGTGAGTTCCAGTTTTATTCCAGGCTTAATTATTTGTAAAATTATTGATATTCTAATTGTTATAATCTGAGGTGCTAGTTAATGTTATAGTTTATAGCAAAGTGATGGGAATTAGTTTCCCAGTAAGTATTAGTAGAACAGAAAAAAATAATGTAGAGTAGCTAATTTTGTTTTGCCATGTTACAATGTGAAAATTACGGTGTTTGTCAAAAAAAAAAAGATACTATAGTACTAGTGATGTGCTTGAGCACAAAGGGTGAGCGTGCCTGTGCACAAACAAAACACTTCAAAAGGATCTATCAGTCTAATTCTAATAGTATAAGCTACATAGCTGTTGTGACTTTTATGTACTTTAGCTAACAAATATGGAACTACTTTCTTACCTCAATTCCCTGAGTACTGGTATTTTTTGTAGTCTCTGGCTATCTGAATTTGACAACAAACACTCGCAGCAATAAAAAAGGTCAAGTTAAAAAAAAAAAAGTCTGGTAAAGGGTTTCAATACCATAGTAACCATTTGCCATAACATTTTGCGACTTGAAGAAACAAGAAGTTTCAAAAAATATAGTGCACCGTGTTGAGTCTAACAGTAAGTTTTTAAGACTTAAGTGTATCTTGTGTCATTCAGAAACAACATAATACGAAGGGGTAAACAATTAATTACTTTGAATGGTATGGGATTGCTAAACCAAAATATTCTGTTTAGTGGATGTATGGGAATGGGTAGACCACAAAGCAAACCCCAAAACGTGAGAGTCAAAGTACAAAATGACATATGTACATCCACACACATATATAAACAATTCAATATCCCAGATTTTCAATTGTGTTACCCCTGAGAGTGTCTCGCTCGCTTCGCTCGCTCGCCAACAATAAAGACTAATTCATTAACATCATGTGGTGAAAAACTTGTTTGCTCGATTGGCCTTACTTGTTTATTTATATAAATACATTCATATATGTATGAATATATATATATATATTATATATTATATATGTATATATTATATATTATATATATGTATGCATATTTATAAATATACATCTACTTTCATTTATCTAGAGATAATACACTAGGAAAACTGAAGGACACTAAGAATGGAAGTTTTCTGGTTAGGTGTTCTCAAAACCTACCAAAAAATGTTCTAATAGTAAGGACTTGTGGTACCACCAAGTGTGCTCGCATAATCTTCAGTGATAAAAAATGTGGTTTATCTGAGCCACCTCAATTCTACACTGTTCCAGCATTGGTAGACTACTATGCCAAAGTTCCCCTACCTAATTTTGGTACTATGCTAGCATATCCTATCTCTAAATCTAAAGAAGTAAGGGCATGAGGTTGTGGTTTTCTATTAGATCAATACTTTTAATATGTGTTTACCTTAAGATATTAATCCACTATCAGATTTATAACAAACTCACACATAAAGACACAATTATACCTATATATACTATATATATAATGTATATTAATATATATATATATATATTATATATATGTATATAATATGTATAGTACTTATTAGATGAGTCAGAGTGTGATATGGCAAAATATTTTATGAGCAGGCTACTTTATTTTCACAGAGTCAGAGGTGAGTGAAAATAAAGCCTGAGAGTGAAATATCTAGCCACATCACTCTGACTAGTGACCTAAGTGGTTTATTCCTCACTAGATATCTTCACTACTGTAGTTTGTACTAGGACCTTAGTATAAAGTTGGCGAAAAGTTGTGAGCTTGGCCGGTTGCTATAACTACAATGGTAATGAGCTTGCTGCAATACAGCGTAAAATAACATGCGTGAATATCGTGAGTTATTTCACGGTCACCTACCAAAAAATATCATTGTGAAGATATCTAGAGTGGAGTACTTATTACCTGAGCCAGAGTTTGATATGGTGAAATATTTTATGAGCAGGCTAAAATATTTTCACGAGCCAGAGGCGAGTGAAAATAGAGCCTGAGAGTGAATATCTAGCCTTATCACTCTGACAAGTGCAATAAGTGGTTTATTCTATGCCAGATACCTTTACTGAAGTAGTTTGTTGGTAACTCTTAGTGTAAAGTAGGCAGGTAAAACTCTCTATGGCCTCCCCACATCCCTAGCTTATATTTGGCAGCTGCTCTAACCTGGTTGGGTAGGCTCTACTAGAGAAAGTTAGCTGTAATAAGTCAGAAAACTAGTAAGTCAGGCAGGTTGCTATAACCATTAGGGTAATGAGCATGCGCAATACAGCCATGAGATAACACTACATGATAACATGAGTTATCTCATGGGTCACCGTACCTAAAGATAACATAGTGAAGATATCTAGTGTGGAATAAATATATTTATTCCATGCTAGATATCTTCACTATGATTTTGTTAGGTAGTGACCTGTGAGATATCTCCGATATCACAAAGTGTTATCTTATGGCTGTATTGCAGCAAGCTCACTACCAGAGTAGTTATAGCAACCTGGCCTGGCGTACAAGTTTTCTGGATTTTTACAGCTACCTTTACTCTAGTGGAGCCTACCCAGCCAGGTTAGAGCAGCTGCTATAATATCAGCAGGGGTTGTGGGGAGCCCCTAGTGAGTTTTCGCATACTTTACACCATGAGTTACCAAAAAACTACTTCAGTGAAGATATATAATAAGTGTGGAATAAACCACTTATTACACTTGTCAGAGTGATATGGCTAGATATTTCACTCTCAGGCTTTATTTTCACTTGCCTTTGGCTGGTGAAAATAAATTAGCCTGCTCGTGAAATATTTCACCATATCACACTCTGACTCATGTAATAAGTACTATATGTGACCGTCTACAGGAAAACCAGGCACAACGCGGCACCCTTCGAAAATTTTTTTTTGCACTTACGGAGTTGTCAGCGTCCAGATATTGAGCTCTCCAAGTTTTATCGTCGTAGCTTAAGCCGTTCCCACTATAGTAGACCTAACCGTTCCCTTCCATTGGCTTGAAACAATACATTTTTAAGAAATCGATCGATCTTTTCTCGATATTTACGCACGCCATGCTGTGCCCGGTTTTCCTGTAGACGGTCACATATATATATATATATGTATATATATATATGTACTCTTTTCTAGATATCTTCACAATAGTATTTTTAAGTCAGTGTCTCATGAGATATCTCATGATAGAACAAGGTGTTTATCACACACTTAATTGTGCAAGCTCATTCGCCCCCCCCCCCCCCCCCCTCCCTTCCAATACTCTAGGAGCATTCATGCTATTTATATAAGTTTGAGTCTTTGAAATTTTTGCTAAGAAAATAACTAAAATAATATAAATTCTTGATTTATTCTTAACCTTCTTATTATTAAGCCATGTTAGTATGAAATTGGTGCATTGTTATAAGGGCAAAAAATATAGCACTTCTGTTACTGCTCCATTAACAGACTATTAATTCTTTCATAAACTAGCTAATTCTTCACACTAAATTCAATTGTGGCATGAAAGAGTTTAATGCCACTATATTCTCAGCAATTCACAGGAGTGCTTCAAGTTTACCATCGAAATTACAGGAGAGGTGAGTGTCACTTTTATGTTAACACATTGGCATATTCACGTCGATACTAGTCCAAATAAATCAATATTTAGGTCTTTCTAATAGCTCGATAGCTTCATCAACCTATCGTATCCTCTTCTTTCTGTTTTTCTTTCTTTTTTCACTAAGTCTTGCCCTACATATTTCCTGCTCTATAAAAAACTGAACAATGGGTTGCTGAATTGAGTTAATATAAATTGTTTACCTGCAATAGCTACCATAATCCACCACAAATTATGGGTATAAAAGGCAGAGATGCAAGAGGCAAAAAAATAGAAGCAGTTGAGAAAATTTGGCTTAGTTAATTACTTCAGTGAAGATGTAAGAAAGGTATACATAAAGGACTAGAGATAACTAGTAGCAGGAGAGGTAAACAAAGGAGGAACAGGGAATTATGGGTTGAAAAGAGAATTAAGAAAAAACTGGGATGGCACAGGAAAAAAGAGGGAGTAACCATGAACAAAAATACGTTATACTACTGAACTTTTAATTTGCAAAAGTTGGTATATATATAATAATCCTTGCTGCTCTTGTGTAAAATGACAACTAGCCAACTAGCTCAGCTTAGTTATTTTGAGATTGAAGATTTTATTCAACTTTGTTCCCAGAATTGTGTACACAAGCTGCATCACTAATGGATTAGAGTGTACTGTTATTCAGATAAACTATACTATGGATATAATTTTTAATCTCAACTCATTAATCCCACTTTCTTTATCAGCTCATTAATCCCACTTATGTTCTGTCGCTTCATTAATTGCACTTACGTATTTTGTAGTCTGGTAGTAATTTAATGGATCACTCAAATCTCCCTTCTGACTCCCGAGTCACTGTAATTGAAGGGAATACCGTTAGGGTAGAAAAATTGTGTGAACAGCTTGAGACTATGGAGACAAAACTTCTAAATAAAGATGACATCTTGTAAGTATCCTTAATAACAACGAATTAATACATTTCCAGAATTATGTGTTATAGTGTAGGGGAAGTAACTTGCTCTGACCAGCTTGGCAATGTTTATAGAGGAAAGTGGAGAATAGAAGATTGCTTTAAAGATGTAACTGTCAAATTTTTAAAAAAGAAATCGGGTCAAAAAGAGAAAATTATTTTTCTTCAAGAAGCAATCATCTTGAATCAATTGAAGCATCCCAATGTGGTTGCTCTATGTGGAGTGGTTAAAGATGGAGAATTAGTAAGTATTAAATATTTCAAAGAAATTCATTATTATGATAATATTTTCATCATCAGATTGCAAAAATTTTGGAAGTAGTTTGTATATCGGATTTGAAAGATTACTTGCAGTCAATTAAACCTCCGGATGGACAAGTAACTTGCGGTATGAACTGTGGTGAACTCCTCAGCTACTGCCGCCAAATTGCCTCAGGCATGGCTTACATATCAAGCATGTCCTTTATTCATAGCAATCTGACAGCCCAAGATATATTTTTGTCAGAAGATAAAGTTTGTAAAGTAAGCACTTGATATGAGACACTATAATTTGCATTTTTTGAATAATCATTGTGACAATTATGGTTTAGTTATTAATGTATATGTACTACATTAAGCATATTTATTAAGATCATATTACCTGTAGAGATAATTTATTTAGAGTTGTATTATTAATAAGTAGAACTAGCTATCTAATTTCAATTAATAACTATTGTAAGTGTACAACAGTAGTAAGTCAAAATTTTAACCATTTTCCCAGTTTCCCTTATTCTCGTAGTTCAGTCACATTCAAATGAATTTATCATTTTATTATTTGAGTATATAAAGTGATTTAAGAATTTTTAAAGAAGAAAATAATCAAAGAAGACCACTATCCTAACGTTGAGCGTTTTCAATTTAACCACAAGAATATTTAACTTTTTTCCCTATACTCGATGTGCTATGCAATGTTTTAAAGACATATCAAATCAGTGAACCTTGAACCCTGAACCAAACTATATAGTACACTAATTATCCTATTTTAAACATTCTGTAGCTGTCTAGGAAAACATTTAACGGTTGCTTGATGGCTACAAAATGTTAAAAGTTGTGTACGTTACAATGACACGGTTTCTGCCCGAACCTTAGCTACTAGAGCAACTACCACACTTGCCCCAGCCTAGCTAGCCCTGGTCACAAGTGCAGAGTTAAACTATAATTGGAGATAAGATGAAAAATGGAAATAAAGCTATTCTAGCCTCTGCTAAACTGAGCAACTGACAAAAATCAATGTAAGTTAAAGTTCAGATTGCAGTAAACAACTAATTAACACTAAACATGTACAATGGTTCATTAAGCATGAATGGATGCTGTTCGCTACTGTTGTTTATCCTCATAGACATCCTGGATTCAAGGATTCCCTGTCACCACTGCCATGTCTCACCGGAGGGTGGTCACTGACCTACCAACCATTCGGATTCAATTGTATCGAATACTTGACTCACATTGAATGTCCCGAGAGCTTTGGTTTAGGATTCAAAATGTAGCTAATATTAGACTTCATGCTTTGACTCCTAAAGATTAATTATATATAGCTTCAGCAATAAAAAATGACCTGATAAGTGGAACATCTGTTTTGGGTTGCTTCTTGGTATCCAGCGGTTAGTAAAAAAAAAAAAAAAAATACTACAAACAAGAAAGGTTTCAATGCATACAATAAGGATTGATAATAAATAAAAAGAAGAATCACTGGTAAGTCTTCAAGTTTTTTTTCTAGTCCAAGAATTACTGAATTTGAGATCTATATGGTGTTAGTAAACTTGTTTTTAGACATACATTGAAGAACTTTTTTCTTGGTGTATCATTCTGGAGGTCTTGAAATTTCTTACATCGGGAACTTCATTAGAACCTAGTATAGCACAGGTAGAACTACAAGTAAAAGTCTTGTGATTAGATTTAAACTTGGGGTTTAGTCCACCCTAAATATATGTTATAAAACTGCCTCTGATTTATTTTAAATTATCAAAGTTTGATGTATAAATCAAAAGAAAATCAATAAAATTGATTGTTTTTTCAGATAGCAAACTTTGGAATGGCACATAATGCAACCAACCAACATTTTGAACAAGAATTTGGCAGATGGACAGCTCCTGAGGTAAAATGGTAAAATAATTTACATTGTGTTTTATTAATGTTTAGCGTATACATTCATTGTAACTATACTCACTAAGTTAGATGATTGGATCCACAATGTTGTAGAATTCTATTAATTAACAATAATTGACAACATTTTTTATCCTAGCATCTTAGGTATTATACAAAATGAGCCCTTAATATTACATCTCCGAAGCAATGTATGTTTTGTGAGGCCAAACCAACAAGCAGTAAATTTTCTTCCTCTAGTTATTAGTCGTCTCCTCAAGAATGCTACAGATAGTTTGATAGAGCTTCTTCCTTTTCATGATTACTACACTTTTTGTGATAAAAATCAATGAAAAATTTGGAACAAGGAAGTGTGCTTGGCTAATGTATAGGCACATAATTATTATTTGTGATAAAAAATTCCTAGGTCTTAATTTTATCTCAAGAATCTTGCATAAAATGTATGCTTTAGAGCCTTGCTGATGTCTCAAGAAGGAAAAAATAGAATTTATTCGTTGAGTTTTTACTCCAATTCAATGAATAAAAAGAATCTTTTGAAAAAAAAGAGAATTTTGGTGATCTGTTGAGAGTGAGACTGTAGTATAGCAGTACCCCTTAATAGTATAAATATAGAATTGGAGTGTCTGTTTGCTGGCTGGTTGTCATAATTCTGTAGTTTAAAAAAGCCTGTGAAACAGAGAGAATACACATCTAATGAATATATTTCTTATATTGGCATATTCTAGGCTGTGACTTTTGATGAATATTCCTCAGCCAGTGATGTATGGAGTTTTGGAATTGTAATGTATGAGATTTGGAGTGGAGGAGAAAAGCCTTATCAATACTTAAGTAATTCTCAGGTGAATAATAAAACTACAATAATAATAATAATGTATTTTTAAGTAAGGACCATATTGATATTATAAGCACCGTATAGATACTGTGTATAGTTTTAGCATGCCTCTTATATTTCGTATTTACAATACATTGCAATATAATATAAATTACGTCTTAATACTTCATTATTGTTGTTAAAAATTTAATCTATACATAACTAATTTTACTTTATATCTAATGAATTATATGCACTGGGTTTAAAGAAAATCAAATTTAGACCTATTATTCCAAAGTTAGATGTAAACTTAAAGAAACTTTCGCAAGACATCAGTCTGTTTTTTTTTGTAGAGTACTTATATGTATTGATAAATTTGGACTTATAGTATTGAAGATTGAAATGTTTTAATGAATTGAAACAATATATAAAAAAACGACTTAGTTTAAATATATTTGATAACATGAAAAAATTGTGTGCATTGTGTAATATTCTTCAGGTGTTTGTTAGTTGCATACTTAGCTGTTGTATTGATATATACAGCGAGTTTACTCTTCATATTCATTGATATAATGTGAGCATCTTAATGACAGCCTCAATGATTATTTGACTTTAAGTGTGGTAATTATACTAACCTACATTGATTAATATCGCTTAAATATCTAAATCTTGATGAATTTTAACGCTTTGTAAATATATATTAATGAGTTGATAGCTGAACTAAATTGTTTTTAATTTACTAACTCATAATGGACTACCAAATGGGAATACTGAAATTCAAACTTATGTTTTTGTGAGTATCTATGCATAGTGTAGTAGAGCTGACGCACTTGTGTAGCATTGCTGCTGCCTCTGCTGCTAATGCCCTTCACTTCTTATTTAGATGCTTCTAGGCTGAGAATGATGGTAGGCTTTGTCGTTGGTAGAATTTTCATTAGCTAGAAGATTTTGCTGTCATTGCTTGTTGGTGATGGGGCATACCCTCATTATTTCATGTAGCTATGACATGTTGCTAAATTTACATGTTTCTGCCAGGAAGCAAATGTGTTGGACAATTTCTGAAAGTTGAGGTTGTAGATAGTGGTCATGAGAGTATAAATGTCTGTGAAATTTATGTTAATTGGACTGCAAGAGACAAACGTCTTTGACTCACCTGTAAGCAGTTTGTCCACATGAACTGCCGAATATTGGCTGTTGTTTGTCATCCCCAGTGATCTCATCTGCCATTTAAATAGAGTTTAGCATGTTCAACATAAATGTTTAATTAAATTAATAATTATCCAGTAGTATTATTTACAACATAATTAAATGCAGCTGGTACCTTTTGCTTTTCCTTGCATGACAGTAATTAATCAATTATTATCTCTTGAGGTTTAAAGTTAAGTGAGTTAGAAATACTAAGTGTGTAAAAAAGAGTTAATGACAATAACAATCACTACAACTGAAAGATGTAAAAATATGGGAATGTTGATTGCAATACTTTACACTGCCTGAAAGGAGTTCATTGACTATCATAACGAAATTGTAAATTAACTTTTGCAGTCTAGACCATTTTTGTCAACTATAATAATCAGCACAATTTACAGATTTTGAAAAAGTTGTCAATGGACTATTTTCGAGCAGTGTAACTTGGATAATTATTAATTTAATTAAACAACTGACTTTTACTTTTGCTCTGCTGCTTTGAGTCTATAATTTAATACAAAAAAAATTGCTCCAATACTTCAGCATGGAATCTAATTTATATTTCTAACACAATGTATTTAGATGGTTTTGGGTTTCCTCACAGTTTTTATGATTGCGTGTTACTAATATTTTGTAGGGATCCTAAAGTGAGTACACGTCATGATTTTATTAATCTTTCCACCAGACTGTCTGCTTACGACTCCGAACTTCTTGATGATCAATCAAAATTTTCTGTAGCTACCATATTTGTTGATGAACTTATTTTATGGACTGATGTTATACATTACCTTTCTGAAAATTCTTAACATGTATTGATTTGTGCTTGCTTTCTTTGTTGTCATTGTTGTTGGTGTAAGTAACTACACAGTTGCTTAATATTCTATATACTCTAAATTGTATTCTACACCACCATTATTGTAGTCATTTAAAATAAAGTTAAGCAAAGAATTATTATTTAACAAAGTATAAAAAATATTTGTATATAGCTAGCTATATGTAGTGTTTCATCTCCTTACATTACCAGTTTGACCATCATCTCCCCACCCGTGCTCAGCAATGCATTTACTGATTACCTGTCAGAACAGACACATGTTTGGACAGAATCCAACTATGATAAATTTTACAATTAGGTTATTCATTCAATATTATATAATATGAATTTATGAAGCATTCTTAATCGCTCACAAATGTTATAAACAATATGTTCGAGGGGGCGTAACTTTCTCGAGAATGGGGTGTGGCTTTTCAAGCAAGTCGCATGTTCGTCGAAGGACCAGAACTAGTCACTCCAGCCGCGGCTATAAATTCGCATATACCCCTATCGCTGGCACCGAGGCGCTTGCAATGGGAGCTGCTAAAATACCGCCACCCTCAAGACTAAAAGTCAATTGGCAAAGGCTAGAGCAAAAACTCAAATCTACATGCAATTCACAACATATATGCCACACACTACGACACAGGGCTAGTGATTTACAAGATATATGAATATCATTAGCCATACCATGTGTTTATGAGTCCACAGTCTGGTTTTCTGTTCAGATGCAGTCCTGAACACCATACATTATCATTACCTATATTGACCTATTTAAGACTGACTAGTTTTTGGTTGGCTATCCATAATTATGATATTTTGTCACACTCATCTTACAGGTAGTAAAACACAACTGACCAATTATTATTAATATTTGCTCACGCTTCAACCACACAGTTTTGATTTTCATCATGGCAATAAACCATAGTAATGTTATGCTGCTTAAATAGCATGCAGAGAAGGCTCATGAATTCAACTATCATAGTATTACGGTTACTACATTTTGGTATTATACTTTCATTGGCAGTTTTGCTTAGAAATTTTAGTAGTCATGTAGTTAGTCCTTGAGAATCCCAAATGTAGACTCAGCAAACAAACTGAAAACAAAGTGGCAGTATGATTAACCAGAATTATCATATAATTATCCCAGCATTGCATCATAATTATATAAAAACTATTAACAATATGAGGGAAAAAAACGTAAACCACCTTCTATCTCCAATCATCTGTTATAGACTCGTTAGATATGTATTTCAGATTAATATTGTCAGTCATTTGTTTGTGACCTTGTTTTCAAAAAGTTGTAGTCAATAATTATTATATGAACATATATGATGCCCTGTAAAGAATACTTGCAATTAAAAAGTAAATTCGAATAAAATTGTTTTGAACCTTGTATTTCTAGTTTATTGCATGTGCACAACACTTGTTACATCACTTTATTCAGTTGTAATTCTCCTAGCCTAGTAAAATTAAATATATATTATTAGAAATTGAGTAGGGAGTTGTAAAGAGTGTTACTACATAAACAACATAAAATTCATGCTATTCAAATCAAATTATAACTTTGTTTTTTACACTATATATAAATGTGCATAATTTTTTAAATTGAGGTGAATAGTTTACTAAATTCTCTTGGGACATAACAAAGAGGCTTCGACAGTATGTAATTAAGAAGGATATGTCTAGCAAGCTACTCTTTTTGCCTATATTAACAACCAATTTTACCACCAGGGAATTATCATATCTATAACAAATTTTAAGTACACTTTAACATTGTAAGCATTAACACAAATTTTACAAATATACTAAACATCGTATTGACACGTATAATATAGTTGTAATTACCTATATCCTGAGTAAACATGTTTACTGTTTGGGCTTAAAGAAACAGTTTATTTGACTACGATAACATAAGGATTTAATAATATATTTTTCTCTCACTAATTGTCTGTATGACCATTTTAATGATAGTAACTTAAGTTCTTCACTTCTTCCTATAATTATTACAAATAGGCACTTTTCTAAATAAAATAGAACACAGTGTAAAATATTGCATTATAATCATTATTAAACTCAGATAACTTGAGTCACCAGTAACATTTTGTATAATAGTTGAGAATATGAGGAGCATAAATGCATGTTTTTGGCATACGTTTTGCTACAATAAGTACGGTTTAAAAAATATAACAATTACGTGAGCAAGCAGTAGCAATTGACCAACAATTTTCATTATTAGTAGCTGCACCTATGGTTATATAGTAATACATAGAAGAAAATGGCTTCATGAATCTGGTGATTTATTTACTTCTCAAAGTCAGCTCAGTTTTAGTAAGTATACAATTCATTCTTTACCATATGCCCCAATATTTTTAGAATATTGCTTTAGACATTTGTGATCATTGGCTAAAAATGATTGCCATTTACAAGTCTCATTATGGAAAAGAATCTATAAGAATAGTTAAGTACAAAATGCCTGTTGATTTTTTGGTCAGACTGACTATTTTTAAACAAGAACAGTAAACATGCTTACTCAGAATATAGCTGATTAGTGTTATTCACATGCGAATGTTGTGTTTATAGTTGTTTGATTGTTGTGTTTAACTGTTTTTGTAAAACCTATGTTGCTAGGATGCTCCCTTAATTGAAGATTATGCAAACTTTAAAATTATTTTTTCAGTCTCATTTGCGTCACTCTACAAAACTCACTCTTGTCTTCCCATCAAAATATTTTGTATTGTACTTTTTGTATATAACTCTCTATGGCAGTGTATGTGAGCGTTCTAATAACCAATTCTGTGGTGGAAGTTTAGCCTCAATAAAATGTGAATAAAATGCAGTTTAGTTATATACAACACTGAAATATACATTTTTGGTGAGAAATTGTTCGACTGTATTAGTAAAAATTTCATAAATAATGAATTATATAATGTTTGCACCTAACACCGTAAGGATAAGAATTGGTGGACATGATAAATATTCTATGTACTCTATGAGAAATTGATTACTTTATAATAACAAGCACAATCCAGTAAATTCGTTCAATTACTAGCATTTTGTGAAAACTTGGCTTATTTTGGTGAGAATTTTCTCCCTTATAATCACATAATAATAATGTTGTGTGTTTCATTTCTTATCAAATCTAAGGCAGTATAGCAACAATTAGCTAGCTTCCTGTGCCACTAATGGATGTGCTTCAATTAAGAGTGTCCGAACTGAAAACAATAATGGAATGTTACTTAATTGTTGCAAAAAAGGGCAGCCCATTTAAAGCAGTACTCATGCTAACTGCTATAATGTAACAAAAATGGCCTATTGTGATAGTAACTTGTCTCAATTTGAGCTTAAGGGTGTCAAAGAAATTAAAAGGAAGGGCGATGTTAAGACAGGCTCATATGGATTTGTGTTTGAGGTGAAGTATAAAGAAGAGGTGTTCATAGCCAAAAAGCCCCACACTATCTTCCTCACTGAGTCCACACCAGAAGAGGGAAACAGAGTAGCTGCAAAGTTTAGAGAAGAATGTATCTTGCTGAGTCAGTTACATCATCCTAATATAGTCAAGTTTATTGGAGTGTACTATGGAGATACCAAGAAGACAGATCTCATTCTAGTGATGGAGAAGCTAAAATATGATTTAGTACAATTTCTGATTGACAATCCTAAGGCTAATTTACAAATGAAACTGTCAATTCTTAAAGACGTTGCTGCTGGTCTTGTCTACCTCCATGATCACAGTCCTCCAGTTGTGCACAGAGATCTTACTGCTATGAATGTCCTGTTAACTGATAATAACCAGGCTAAGATCACCGATGTGGGTGTGGCTAAACGAATGGATTTTCAAGCCATGATGGCATCACATCACACGCAAGTACCAGGTCAGATGTACTACATGCCACCTGAGGCATTCTTTGAAAAGGCTCTTTGCTCTCCAAAACTAGACATCTTCTCTTTTGGACATCTCACTCTTCACTTAATAATTGGAGACTTCCCAAAAGTTTTTGAAATTCCACACAGTAAGAGAAAGGAAGGATTTGTAGAACAACAAAAACGGAAGCAGTCACTTGAAGGAATGGGAAATGATCACTGTATGTATGACTTGACCATGAAGTGTTTGATGGATGACCCTAGTAGAAGACCTATTGCTCATGACTTAGAAAAATACTTAGAAGGTCAAACTCAAATTAAAAAAATTCCAGGTAAAGTTATCCCATAATAATTGGATAGTATATATATATATATATTATATATATATATATATACATATATATGTTATAGTTATAAACCAAAATTGAGGTTTGTATGCGATTTATAAATCGCAAAACAAACCTAATGATTTTGGTTTATAACTATTTTATAGCCCAAACATAAACAACGAGCAAAGTATAGCTTTAGCTATCTTAGTAATTGTATTAAAGTACCCAAACTCTTCATTATTCCATTTTGCTTTGATATGCCTTCCACCATAATTATGGTTGCTAAGAACTATATCAGACTTTTCCCCGCTAATACATTTTCTTACGAGCATACCAGACTGTATCAGATTTATAGTTCTTAACGACAAGCGCGGTCGCTCGGGTAACGGGCTATAAATATATAATATATAATTTATATATATTTATTGCAGCTTTGATATTTTTACTTGAATATTTCCGCATCACGCGAGCGTTCTGTATTCTCCCATATTGTACGGTTTATATTGTACGCTCCTTGTAGCGCGCGCGTAGCGAGTAAAATCAATGAAAATTGTATTGTAACCGGTTGAGAAAAATTTCAAAGAAGCAATAAATCACTTATCACACTCGTCGTACAATATGGGAATGATATTTTACTCTCACGCCACATTTTCACTCGCCTTTGGCTCGTGAAAATATTTTGCGTGCTCGTAAAATATTTTCCCATATTGTACTCTGACTCGTGCTATAAGTATTATATATATATATATGTTATACTTATTACATGAGTCAGAGTGTGATATGATAAAATATTCCATGAGCTGTCTAATTAATTATCAAGAGCTTGAGGTGAGTGAAAATAAACCCTGAAAGTGAAATATCTAGTCATATCATTCTGTTGAGTGTAATAACTGGTTTATTCTACCCTAGATATCTTCACTGCTGTGGTTTGTACTAGGACTGGTAACTCAAGGTATAAAGTAGGCTGTAGGAGTTCCCCACACCCATAGCTGATATTATAGCAGCTGCTCTAACCTTGTTGGGTAGTCTACACCTGAGAAAGTTAGCTGTAAAAATCAGGAAAACTGGAGCTTGGCTGGTTGTTAGAACAAAAACAAAAACAGGGGTAGCTAATGAGCTTACACATTTGAAGTAACACCTTGAAGTATCATGAGTTATTTCATGGTTCATGTACCTAAAAATAACTTTGTAAAGATATCTAGGGTGGAATAAACATATATATATATATATATTTATATATAATTTCCTTCACGAACTTCTGAACCACTGAGTGTTATGGTAGAGTCAAGACTCTCTCCTCCCTCCGTCTAGTGGGTAAAGGGCGACAAAGGGTCTGGTTACTTGAGACTAGAACTAACCACTTAATGTTTTCTCAAAAAATCAACCTGAAATTAAATAAAATTAGCACAATAAAAGATCTTAACTTGTCATTCTGACTAAGTTTACGCTTAAATCAATGTTAATTGTCAGTAATTTTGTGACCAGCTGACACATGGATTGACCAACAGACAAACAAATGGGATGACTACTATAGTCCTCTCGGCATGCATGCTAAGGTATTGTGAGTAGTCTCAGCAAGACCATTTACACTCCTGATTAAACGTAGATGTTGCGTTTATATTTCAATGCTATTCTCCATACGCGAAATCTGTGTCCTCGTTTACTACATTCTCAACTCCTTCTTGCATATTTCAGCATTAGGGTTTTTATAGTTATCGTTCATGTATAATTTACCTTGTGTATTTAAGCACAACATGTCTTTTACATTTGTTGTGACATTATTTAATGTTAGTGACTCTTCAAATAACGTGTCATTTTCAGTTGTAGCTCCCTCAGCCTCTGAAACTAGTGTATCACTTCTTAAAGAACCACATTCAACTTCTGAATATTACAAAGATATATGTCTACCTATCTCACGATCAGCTAGTCCAGTTTCAACTGCAAATCTTTCAAAGTCTGCATATATATATACTCCATATTCTCTCCATTCTCAATCCACTTCAATGAACGATGAACCTTTGGAAAAGCAGGACTGGTACCTGGGCAATATAAGTAGGTGAGCGGTTATTATTGAGTGACCTGTGTTGCTAGTTATGAAAGAATTGAGTCAATCTGAATTAATTGAAGGCCATTAATGGGAACAGGTAAATGAAATTGCAGCAGTATAATGCAACCTGAGTTATTGAGGCTGACAAATCACCTTATAAGAAGAGTTTCATTTAATCTTTAAAAAAGGAAGAACTACTACGAATTAAAATAGTTTGACAGAATAGTGATCCACACACAAAAAATGTAGTAGCTAGGGAAGTTTTATTAGAAAATTAATGACTCATGTCCAAAAGAGGCAATATAATGCATGACTAGGAGAAGATACTAATAAAATACTTAAGTAAAACAAACCAGAAAGATAGTGCAATTACAAATAAGTGAGTTTGGTTAACACAATGTATAAACAAGTTTAGTTCTGGCAGTGACCATTTCACTATGTTTAGAGTATTATTATAAACTAGTGATGTGCTTGAGCACAAAGGGTAAGCGAGCCAGTGCACAAACAAAACACTTCAAAATAATCTATCAGTCCATTTTAAAAAGTATAGCTAAGATGTGACCATTATAAGCTAACAAATAACAGAACCACTTTTCACCTAAATTTCCAGAGTACTGGTATTTCTGTAGTCTCTAATATATGTCATTCTGACTACAAGCACACACAGCTACTTAAAAAGGCCGAGGTTGCTTTTAATTACATCTGGTAAAGGGTTCCAGTACCATAGTAATCATTTGCCATAACATTTTGCCACTTGAAAAAAGAAAAGAAAAGAAGTTTTGAAGAATTAATGCACATGTTGAGTATAACAGTAAGTTTTTAAGACCTAAGCGTGTCTCGTGGCATTCAGAAACAACCTAATACGAAGGGGATAAATAATTAATTTCCTTGAATGATAAGGGATCGCTAAACAAAAAGATTCTGTTTAGTGAAGGTATGGGAAGAGGTAGACCATGAAGCAAACAAAAAATGTGAAGGTCAAAGTACAATGACATATGTACGTCCACACACACATATTAACAAACAAACATCCCCGATTTTCAATTGTGTTACTCCTGAGAGTGTCTCGCTCGCTTGCCAATTCTTAAACTTGTCTTTTTGTGTTAAAAAAATAAGAAGTGATTGTGCCATAGTTATTAATAGTCATCAAATTTCAGAGTAAAGAATTATACAAGCAAAGTCTTAGAACTAGACACTCATGAATTAGTATTCTTGGCACCAAGTATCATTTATCAGCTTCTCAAAACAAACAGTACATCACTAATAGCTAAAATGGGGACCGTATAATTAAGGAGACAAAGTGAAAAAAAAAACTTTTGCAGTATTAGTCGTCCTCTTTGACACATGTTTAATAGATCTAGTGTTGTAGGCCACACATGAACTCTGCATTACTTTGCCCTTCAGTATTTCAGTTCAATGGCAACATAGTCCCAAGGTATATCAGTGTGCGAATGGCTAAGGAACCTTTAGCTTGTCCTATGCCGACAAAAGTGTACAAATTGCTTATCAAAGTTTCAAGTCTAGACATACACATGGAAGACAAATGTTTTAGTTTTGATTTTTTAAGAGATTATATGTTTTAGAATGATCCTCTGTCACAAATTGCAGCAGAAAGAATAGTGCGGGCAAGTAAGTAATACAAAAATGGTCTTCACATTGAGCTGGAGTGGTTATAGATAATGTTGTGTTCGTTCAGAAGGTATTAACAAGTACTTTTACAAGAAAGCAATTCAGAAAGCTTTGTATAATGCGTTAAGTAAGTGAGAAGTTTTGCCAACACCAAGTGCGTGTCTTCCAAGATCAGGAGAATATCATCAATGTACCTGAGCCACACTAGAGGTTGTGTGCCATCGCAAGAGCACCCCCAAACTACTATTGATATTGCAATTAATGGGTGTGATTATAGGCTGACTTAAAAAATTAATAGAAAGTCGAAATTACAAAAAAAAAAAAAAAAAGGATTATGCAGTGTAAGTCAAGTCTTTTAGCGTAGCAGTGATGTATATTTTCAATAACCATAATTGTTGCATTAATCCTGTGACTAATCCCCATACACACCCCTTTGTTCACGGCCACTCCCCTATGCCCTGGCCGTGAACTATGATAATAACTAGTGGTGTGCTTGAGCACAAATGGCGAGCGAGCCTAAAGACTATACTATTTTTATATGAATGATTTTGACTTCTAACACTGAAGCTACTGATTAGGTCCAGTTTTTAAATTTAGCATACAGGGTAAAGGGATTTCAGTGCCATAGTAACAACTCTCTGCAACTGCTTGAATTGAAGGAAAAACAACAACAAAACAATACACGTTATTTAAAAGTTTTCTTTGTGATATTCTTTAGCTAAGTAGTGGTTGTAACACGCAATGCTTTGACACAACTGGACATGCACCTACACAGACTTACCTTCGCAGTAGTCTAGTGGACAATGTATTTTCAAGTAAATACTGTTGCGCACGGCTTATAACCATGACAAAGAGCGCATTGACTTACCACCGCCACTAACTCGAATAGAAAAACTGCACCCGCAAAATAATTCAAACGGTAAACAATTCAATTTCTAGAGTGATACGGGTACTGATCGATAAACCAGAGGATTCTGTTTAGTGCAATTTGGGACGGGGTCGACCACATAACTAACACAAAAACGGGAGGGTCAAAGTACAAAATGACATACGTACGTCCATATATATAAATAAATAAATAAATAAACAAACATCCCCGATTTTCGATTGTGTTACCCCTGTAAGTGTCTCGCTCGCTACGCTCGCTCGCCAATTAGCTTTCCCTTCCCTTAAGGCTGCTTTGTAACTTACCTATCCTTCCATTCAGTCCCGCTTCTATTCACCTTTAGCCGCAGCTCTAGTAGCTGAGTTGCATGGCACAGGTAGGACCGGAAACCCCACCTCCAATCAGCTTGGGCTGACTGGGGCATAATTAAAGTGGGGTGGAGCAAGTCCTTTTAATTCCGCCATAGAAGGAATGATCACCCGCCCCAGGCCAAAACCAAGACAGAGAAAGGAGAAAGAGACATACTTAGCATATTGGAAACATTATACAACCAACATAAAATAACAGAGTGAATGATGAGTGACTAACCCATCCTTGAGGTATATGCAGCTAATTGTTCCCTAGGAATTTTAGGGCTAGGGCTAAGGGCTTAAGTGTGCAAGACTCTTCCACCTACCAAATGTCATCTCTGTAGAATCTTCCAGCACCCTAGCTGCCCCAGAAGTAGCCACCCTAATGTGCCCAGAGTATAGACTTGGATCAGCTCTAGCTTTTTCCTAATCGTTCTTCACTGTCGTAAGTGAGTCATCTACCTAAACATATTAATCTATAACACTCAAGTTCTGGGCCACTTGCCCATATATTATATACCACCCAGAAAATGAGCCAAAGGTTCTTAATAGAACAATGGTCAATATTGACAAGGTGACCCACATGCCATTGTCTTGGTTGAAAAGAAAGAACTACCACATACCCTTATCCCTGCAGAGCCTGCTAAACAGTTTTCACCAATCCTCCCTAATAGCTAGACTACAATACTCTGTATACGTGGAAGGCTATAAAGTATAGCTACAGACTCGTTCATACTTTTTAAACCAGTATTCCACCACAAAATTGGCTTAATCAACCTTGAGTTAGTGAGAAACACAGCTGCCCTCCTACCCCCAACCACTAAATAGCAGAGTTAACGTACCAGCTGGCATGTGCTACTAGCCAGGCTACTTGCTATCAGTCTTCTGAGTTGCATTCCACCCAGTGTCCAGCTGACAACTGGCACTCTACTGCCCCTAGGGGCTGAAGGGTCTTCTAACACTGGCCTGCCGCTGCAAAATATTTACAACACCTGCTACCGCGCTTCAACTCTCTTCAACTCTTCTAGTCAAATCAATCTGTCCTCTCTTTACTGCACCAAGGGGCTTTCCCTCTACCTTTTCTCCTTTTGGAGCGCCAGGATGCAGAAGCCACGAAAAACTCTTCTGTTTTCCTATCCTTCAGTCCCCGTAAAGTATTTTATGCTCGTAGTTATGCTCGAATATCCACGATGACACTCTAAGGTATTCCCAGCTCTTCCCCGTGCGGTTGTCCTGGAACATCCCTACTAACACCTTAACCCAACCCACCTGAGGGGATTCTGCCTGGTATTAAAACCCCGCCCACATTAGCTAAGCTGTCCATAAATTATGATTAGGTTAGATTCATAATCCCCATCCTGATTTGGTCCCTATTGTATATATAATTTATAGGGACATTAACAACCTTTACCCTGCGCTCTAGCGTATCCAATAATTAAAGCGCATATTCACATTAACCTACTGAAAATGAATGGACACACTTTCATCTGAAGTTACATATAGAAATTTCATTCTTGCTTATTAAAAAACCCGTTTACCGGACCGAACCGCGCTTGTCCGTTAATAACTATAAACGGATACAGTCTGGTATGCTGGTAAAAAAATGTATACGGGAAAAGTCTGATATGTTCTAGCAACCATAATTATGGGTGGAAGGCAAGATCAAACGCAAAATGGAATAATGAAGAGTTGGTACTTTAATAATACAATTACTAAGATAGCTAACGCTAACTTTGCTCGTTGTTTATAGTTTGGGGGTGCTATAAAATAGTGTAATACCAAAAAAAAAAAAAAATCATTAGGTTTTGTATTCGATTTATATCCTCGCCAACTCGGCTGCGCCCTCGTGTCTAGGAGTTATAATCGCATACAACCTCATTTTGGGTTTACTAACTATAACTTATAGTGGTTTGGGCAATTTCTTTCATTATGGAGTACCTCAAGCAAAACTGAATGTGACTTGTTCCATTAAGGACAAATATTCTAAACATATTATGTCATTTCATTATAATCAAAATAATAATACTTTACCATTTTTAAGTCTCACTTATGTCCTATAATATGTATTTGTTTTATCTTGCATTTTTCTTATAGAGACAGTATTGTTTATCTCCATATTATTTCATATTGACTCAAGTAATGTAGTGGTAGCCACCTCTGATTGCAAATTTATTCTGGAAAAATGAAATAAAACAAAAAGACAGTCTAATTTGAGGTCCATTAAGCTATAACATGCTGAAATAAATTTGTCCTTTTTTTCTATTAATTGTGTGATAATTACTTGATAGTAAATGCACAAAAATTGTTCACAATAATTAAGTGTGTTCTTCAGTTTTTCTAACTAATACCCACGGTGGTACACTTATAATACCTTATTATTTTTCTTAGTTTATTGACGGAGCCGCAGCTAATTTTTTTATCTATATCCACCGTGTCCAGCATAAGTAATAGTAGTAAACGGTGTACTTTACTTGTATGTTGTAATTAAAATAAATAATTAATAATTTAGTTACATACTTATTATACTTTCCCTCTTATCACTCAATGTTGTTATGTTTTATTATAAACACTTAGTCTCCTTATTCAGCATAAAGAAGGGGATACGGCATGTGGGTTTAAATTAATGTTACAGAGGATTAAATTATATTCATAAATCATTATATTATCTGGATTGTTTGTGATACTAGAGAGGAGGGAGAAAGTATGATAAGTGACACTCAAGATGGGACTTTCTTTGTAGAGAGACTCCAGTCAAAAAGGGACATATGCTCTCACCCACACCGTCAAAATTGGTCCCCATCAGACAGTTTCTCATCATGTTTCTCAAACCACAATAGGTTTTACGTGGAGTCCCACTACTTCAACTCAGTGGCGCTTTGGGTGAGCCCATTATGTGAGTTTCCAGTTAGAAGTGCATCGCCTTAATGATCACATCCCTCTCCAAAGTAAAAAGATGTATGTATTTGTGTTTTTAGTATTTACTTATGCCAAGATATGCACTAAAAAAATTGTATGCATACACCTTCCTTTTTTACAACTTAGTGAATGTATTTGTTGTTGTTGGTGTTTGTCATAATTATCGATTTTATTTTGTTGTTTGTTTTTTTTTTTTTTGTTTCCTTCCTCCCTCCAACGCCTGTTAAGTTATACAGAAATAGTATTTTAATGCTTATTTATCTTTGCCTTTGTTTTCTTTATGTATTAAAGTCGCAAATCATAATTTTTTTTTTGCATATCATTAATGATGGTTGAATTTGGTAAGCTTTAAAACTATGAGATCAATTAATATAGTTTCTATTTGCCAACTTTAAACAAAGTTATGTTAATGTATACACAAGTCTTAAAATCTTTAAAAATAATATTAGAGCTTATAATATTGGAGCCACATTAACTGAAATACCATTTTATACCTAGAATCATAAAAAAATTTTTTTTATAACGTTTACAATTAATAAATAGTGTGACATAACAATTATTTTTCTTCAATGTAAGTCAGACCAAATTAAAAACAAAGCAGCACAAGCCAAGTGTGCGAAACGTCCTTATGAACAATTCCAGTCTATGGTGGATGATGATATAGTAATAACTACATATGTAAGTATAACTCCAATTGTATGTAAAACAGATTACAGTCTGGAAGTAAATTATTATAATTAAGTGTAGGTGTTTGGGATTCAGGGGTCAATGTGCACATGGTTAAAATACAACTGGGAGTTGTAGTGCAATCACAAAGATCCATAGGACAGAATGGAAATAAGATGACGACACATTTAAGGTGAGGGATGGGTGTGTGTGATCCATGTCTTGTCAATGGCAAATAAGTTAAAATACTGATCCTGATCAAATGACAAGTTCCGGAGAAAACATAATATGGTGCTGTGCATGTGAGTGGCACGTCTCTTGTAGTCCAAAGAAAGGCCGGCGCGATACCTGAACGCTATCTCACTCGTCATGGTGAGTGGTGCTGGTAGAGACCGACAACCATGGGTCAACACGTCAGGGAAAGAGATTGCGGGCCAACTTATATACATCTCTTACAAGTAATGCAAACTCTAAGATATAAAGGTTATGTTTTCTATATGCTAGCTATGAAAGTCTTCAAATACACGTTCTGACTAATGAAACCGTGAAGAGGTACGTGCTGTATCATATCAGGATGACTGACGTAGGTCTGGGGATAGAGTAAACTCACGAGATATATAGCATGAAATACTGCTGCGAGTTCATTACGTCTCCGATGGGGAAGGAGGAGAGAGCGAAAGAAAAATAAAGGGGAAGTGGGGAAAAAGAGCTTTAGCAACCGGGCTGGTGCTCTTTGGGTAATTTGGCTCTGACTACATGGGAAGAAAAGAAGGGGTGGAAGGTACGAGCACTAGTTAATTAAGGGAAAACGTTTAAAAAAAGTGTTTTTATGATTCTAGTAAATGGGAGTAAAGAACTGGGGCGACAGAGGGAAGAAAGCGAAGAGAGGAAAGGAAAGGAGGGTGAAAGAGGGGGGAGAAGACTCTTCGCTGCATGCTCATATCTTAATCGGACATGTGGGTCCCTCATGTGTCCTGGGAGTCGATCGTGCAGCTATGCCATAGTCTGGGTGGTCACAAACAGACAAGGTAACTAATATTGGTAAGAAGTTAAGTTACATTACATTGTGTCCACTTTGGTGGTGTGCTAATTCTCTCATGTGGCACAATGCCCTTAAATATCTCTGTTTGAAAGATTAGACTTATGAGAAAGTATCATTGCATGCTATGGACGGACTGCAACAGACGTATCTATGGCTGTAAATACGTTGGTTCGGTTAATTGTGTGCATAGCCAGTCACAAGAGGACTAAGTGGATATTGACAAATTCTCCCATCAAGAGTAATTAAATGAGGTACCTACTATATGTCTGGCCAGGATAAGAACATGTAGGGTGCTCGTTTTTGCATCAATATTCATCCTATTCGAGGTAGGGCTAATGTGCCCCGTGACGTCGCTCTTCACTAGCATAGAATTTCATTTACGAGACCCTGACATAGACATTTGCGCTAATGTAGTGGCCTCACAACCTAAACAACCATGCATATATAATCAAATGAAGTACCTATTGAACCTACATGCAGAAACTTGGCTACATCAAATAATACTTCTTCCAGGATATTAGCATCATACATCATAATGTGTAAAAACAACTGAAGTTGTATGCTATTATCGTCCTAGTTCTTTGAGCGAGATTTTGTGTGATTATCCGATCTGTTGATAACTGTCTGTATGATATTTTGTACTGAATGTAGAAATTTAACATCACTATACAGCCATTCATATCTATTCTATCTCTATCTACCCTCTCTGGGAGTCGGATGTGTCGACATATAGCGTAACAAAATATGAGTCGAAACCTCTCTACACTGGACAGCCGGTAACTCGCGAAAAATGCTGGCCAGACCTCTCACACGAAAGCGGGCATCATCTCCGACGTGGGGCAAGGCAAGGGAGCTGCGCGAATCCGCATATTCTCGTAATAGGATTTTCAACTCTGATGATAAGCGGGATGTGGTGGAGAAAATGGGTAGATGTAGACGACGGATTCCGTGTGGTGGGACCAGTCGTTTGACGTCGCCGATACAATCGAACAACGGTCTAAGATTTACCGACCCACAGTTACTCATGCAACATTCTAAGGATACCTGGGGCGCGCACAAGACGGCTCTAGTTAGCACCTCAGCCCATAGCAAAATATGCAATATGTCATCAAACAATTATACTATCCTTATAGTTCGGTCAGCACTATAGAGCAATATCGAATTCAGACAACGCTGTAGTCTCAGCTAAAGTAGCCGATAACCCATAAGTACAGGACGTCCCTACATTTTTCATGTGGGATATTACAGGCTGGAGGGGAAAGCCTGTATAGCGCGGCTGGAGATGCCACGTGCACATGGGCAACAGACACCGTAACCATAGCAGCCTCTAGTCCTCTACTTATGCCTCCCGTAACTAGATGACCTAACGCGGCATGAGTTTCACTTATAAAGTATTACACTCTCAACTTCTCAATAAAGCTGGAATATCACAACGAGGTAGCGCGACAGCTATATTGTGGACATACCTGACTAATAGTAGGTGACAGCCTAAACTACAAATATAGATGCACCCTGCGAGTCGTAATCTTTAAGTGCGCAGTAGCAATGCATCTGGACTTATACCTGATATGATATCCTCTACGAGAGGTACCCATACATCAGTATATGCGCGTGTAGCCCCCTATGTAAGAGTCTATTTCCAGTACTTGAAGGTCATAGCATTAACGACCTGGCTGAGCATAGTTATGACGACACACCTCCTTGTGGTGGCTTTACCTGATGCCCCCCGCGTTGTAGCATTAGCAATGGCTCATTGCCGGTTTGTTACGCGAGAGAATTAACATCTACCACTAAAGAAGAAAGTTAGGTTATCAAGCATTGAGAAGGATCAGGGGCTTATTCATCGTGCTTTAGCATGAACAAAAAAAAAAAAAAAAAAAAAAATTAAAGGTTTGAATGTGGCAGGACTCAGGTAGCTCACTAATAAAAAATAGGAGTCCATTATTGCAATGTCCGTGCTAATGCCTATCATTAAGCAAAATTCATCTTTAAAGTGTCCGGTGTGTGAATTTGAGGAGGTACATAAAGCTTATACGAATTGGTATCTGCTTGCTTGTTCCCCAAAATATTTACCCTGGTGGTCCCCGCTTATCGAAAAGGCCAAGTAAATTGCTGATCAATTGGGCCATAGAAAATTTTCAGCCAGGATCCAATGGCTGGTTAGGGAAATGGAGGGCGAGGTAACAATGTTAACGGTTTAAGATTTGTGGGCTCTGGAGATGTACAGGAGCAACTGTAGATTCTTGGAAAGAAAGGATTACCAGAGCTAATAGGGTGCTACACAAAGAAATGTGTGGACCGGACAGACTGGGTGTTTTGGCGTGCTTTACCTGATAGTGTCTTTGGACAGAAGGGGAATGATGCAAAGGGGCAACAGAAGTAAGCAAGAGAATTACGTGGCTTTTTTTTGTTAATGCAGCAGGGGGGGTAAGGAAAAGCCATTGTCATATGACTTCAGCAAATCCTAGCTGCTTAAAGCGTTTGACAAAAGTGCCTTGACCTGTTAATTATATGATCAAAAAACAAGCATGATGACGGAGATCTAATGGAATCAGTTCTAACTAATTTAAATACAGGTTGGTTCATAGGCAACGTTCCATTTTATATTGAATGGCCAATGCCTAATGCCCACCCTAGCAATCTGGAAATCAAAACTTACTAACATTAAACTGAAACAATAATATTCTTGCCTGCTAATACAACTTCAAAATTGCAACCTCTCGCCCTGGCATATTCAAAATTTTAAGTACATTAACAAACATTTTGTTAGCGGTATGTACTAACACAATTGATTGAATTGCAAAGTGCATTTGAAGTGGACTAGTCCATTAACAGTCTAATAGCTATTCCCGTGGGTTGCCCAGGCAGGGCCCATGGGTGCCAGGTGAGACCATAGCCCAATGTTTTTAAGAAAGCAGGTGTCCTTAACTCTGAAGTGGAGATTGTTCTTGTAGCATAGATGATGACCCATTTGCAGAAGCCGACCTTGTCGGGGTGGGGGCGGGGGGTGCTTAATAAGGATGTAGGGTACTCAACTGCTGTAGTCCCGAGAATATGTCAATGAGAAGTTCCTTACCTATTTGCACGATTTGGAATACTTGACGTGGGAAGAAGACCTTCATGGCATCACTCCCTGCAAGAAGGATCGAAGTGAAAAAGCGATGAGGTGAGGAAGAGTATACAGCGCAGTTGCAGTTTCAAGGGTTAACTTATAAGGACGCTATCGTTCTTAGACGATGTAAGACTTTCTGGACAGTCGAGGCCACCTTGAAGATTTCAGCTAAAACTCGGATAGCTGAGACTCACTGGCTACATTGCACACGCATCATGACACAGAAGACATGGTCTTCCTTCTTTTGCAAAAACAATGACATTGAAACATTTTTGTTCATCATTTCATATACCACTCTTTATAACTAATTAGTTGTTGCAATTTTTAAAAAAAGACAAGCTCCAAATATTACATGATTTCATATGCAAACCAATGACATTGAAACTTTTGTTTCATCATTTTCATATAACATCATTTACTAATAATTAGTTTATGAAATTTTTGAGAAAAAATAAAACTCCGAAATAAGGTCAAACTCTCTACAAAGGTCCAAAACACACGCTTGTCCCCATGCTGGCTGATGTGAGGGTTCGCCTGTATTTCTTTTCACATACTACACTTTATTTATATTTTGGCCTAGTTAAAATAATATCAATTGGTGAGTAATGAAAGAAAATTGAACTGATTTGTCCCATACAAACATGAATTGAACTGATGTCCCAATACAAATAAGTTATTAATGAAAATATTAAACATTTAAAGAATATTATAAACTCTTTTAATGTCATTTATTTCACTTACAAGTAGCATTTTGGTATGTCCAATTCTTTTAATGAGAAAATTATTCATAAATAAAGCAAATTATCAATCAGTGGACATGCTGAGGTAATCAGCTAAACTATGTTCTTATATTGGATGTACGATTCTCATGTTACATACAAATTTGAAATATTTTTCCAGTCTAGAATGACATTAATAACTAGTCATATAATTAACATATAAAAATTAAGATTTTAGGGTTGGCAAAAAGTATGTTCTTTAAGAAATTACATTTAATGCTTTAATGTGAAGAAAGAAAGATTATTTCTCCATGTGACTATATACATCCTTAAATGCATTACTTAGGACATGCATTTAGCACGTGTTTAACTGTTTCACTTGCGCACTAAAACGTGTAATTAAAGTTTCTCTCTACGTGAAGAGGCAACTGATGGGGTTAGGGGGTTGACCCTTGTATTGAACAATATTTTGGATTAACTGTTATAATGTACACATGTGATACTTTTAAAACAATCATGACTAAGTGGTTTTTCATTTTTTTTCACCATATAATTAATTACAAGCTCAGCATAATATAGCTTAATATTCTTAACAGTCATCTTTATCTATTTGTACATTTTGGTATATACATACAATTTTTGGCCTGGAACAGACATAAACAGCTTTGTTCACCCCGGTTTTCAACTTTTTCCCACCCATGAAATTATTGTGAAGATAAATACTGAAATGTGTGGTTAACTTTGCATAATTGGGTAGTGATTAACAGAGAACTATTCCACAATCTAGTGATGCGTGGAGTTTTTGGTATAGTCAGTATGAGATTTGGAGTTTGGTGCACAAACACCGATTATGTAACTTGATCATGATCAGGTAAGTGCAGGGTTAGAGTAGCTACAGGCTCACTATTGAAAATTATGTGACCAATATGCTTTAAACACATTTCAATTATAATTTATTTTCTTAATTCAAAATTCGTGTAATTAAAAGGAAAGAACAATTTCTATAAGATTATTTGCATCAGAAGTTTAAATTCAGTTAATTTGCTTAATAGCGATGCTAGTTTTTTGCTTGTATTAGATAGCACATCAGTGAAAGCCAGTATTCAAGACTAAGAATATTTTGTAAGCCATATATAGCATTACAATGTAAATTCTTAGTATATATATATATATATAAATAATACTTATAGCACGAGTCAGAGTACAATATGGGAAAATATTTTACGAGCACGCAAAATATTTTCACGAGCCAAAGGCGAGTGAAAATGTGGCGTGAGGTACACTACGCATACGCGTAGCGAGTAAAATCAATGAAAATTGTATTGTAACCGGTTGAGAAAAATTTCAAAGAAGCAATAAATCACTTATCACACTCGTCGTACAATATGGGAATGATATTTTACTCTCACGCCACATTTTCACTCGCCTTTGGCTCGTGAAAATATTTTGCGTGCTCGTAAAATATTTTCCCATATTGTACTCTGACTCGTGCTATAAGTATATATATATATATATATATATATATATATGATTCAACTATTATATGAGAAATTTTGTTATATTCACATTAATAGATTGTTCAAAAAATCTGTTCAGACTATCGCCTTACTCCTCCTCCGGAATGTCCACCTGCTATTTATAGTATCATGATATCTTGCTGGTGAGCACCACAATGTAAATATGTGAATATCATTTAAGTGACAGCTAATAATAATATCGTACTTATAATAACCACACTCACAATTAGTTATGCTCTCATTTGATTATGAGAAATAATTTATTTTGATTATTCACATTTTAAACAAACCATCACAATTATTGATAAATTGAATATTTTCATAATTTTGAGCCGACTTAAAAGATTAGAAGTTGCTGATGTATACAGTGTCAGAAGCATTATAGTGCAGTATTAGACTGAAGACTAAACTATAATAGGAATTTAATTAACTGGCACTGGCTTAAAATACTTCAGTGTAAATATAATAATTATTAATAAAGAAATAATTATTATTGATATGCTATAGCTATCTTAAAAAATTAAAAAATTTTTAAGTCTCAGAAATTAAGCTATAGTGCAATCAATGAGATTGAAGATAGCTTCCCTGGTTGGTCCTTCATGTTTTCAATGTCTATTGTTCTGTCTGAGGATCTGGATTGTATTTAGTACCAAAGTTAGTTCATGTATTAAAGTAAATCCAAATAAATAAAATGAAATTTGTTGTTAACTAAAAATTAAAATGATTTCATCTATAGCTAAAGTTGGTCAATACTGCTATATTATGTCATTTTGCATTACACACTATGAATGTAATATAAGAGTCAAGACATTAAACAATGAAGTACATACTATATTAAAATTTCTCATGCAAAATACATTGAAATTTGTGATTGATTTTGGCAGAAAGTGAAGCTTCTTTCATGCTGACTAAATGTGTTATGTCACTAGCCTATTATGAGATAATATGATAGTGCTGGCTAATTATTTTTTTGCCGATATTTTGCCTAAGAAAGAAGAAATTAAGTCCTCATGGCCTTAAATAAACATAATAATCAATTTTATTGAACTTTTCATAATGCTCATAGCTATGCACAATAATGAAAATAAAAATAAAAAACAAATTAATAAATTAATAAATAAAAATTAAATATATAATCAATTAATTAATAAACCGCAAATAAATATGATATATTCAAATTCCAAACGCTAGATATTTTGAGACCATTATAAAGATTCATTGTATTTTGAGTACATTTAGTATAAATAACTCTCAACATTTTCCTTTCACTTAGCTTGAACATGTAAATTTTTTCCAGCAAAGGCAGAACTTCTTTTCTCTTCATCTAAACTTAGAATGCAATTTCTTATTGACTTAATATTAGTCTCATGAACTGCCTATCTGCTTAGCTGGCCAATTATTGTGATATAGTTTCCCAATAAATGCTGACAAAAATTTGTAAACCTCAAGTGACCATAAGAAATATGCTTGCATTACATTTATTGGCGAGCGAGACACTCTCAGCGGTAACTGAATTGAAAATTGGGGATATTTGTTTGTTTATATATGCGTGTGTGGATATACGTATGTATGTCATTTTGTACTTTGACCGTCATGTTTTTATGTTTGCTTTGTGGTCTACTCTTTCCCATACACCTCCACTAAATGGAATCTTTTCGTTTAGCGATCCCGTATCATTCAAGGGAACTAATTATTTATCCCTTTGTATTAGGTTGTTTCTGAATGCTACAAGATGCACTTAGGTTTTAAAAACTTACTGTTATACTCAACACTGTGCAGTATTTCTTTAGAACTTCTTGTTTTTTCAAGTCTCAAAATGTTATGGCAAATGGTTACTATGGTATTGAAACCCTTTACTAGACATAATTTTAAAAAAACTCAGCCTTTTTAGTAGCTGTGAAAGCTTGTTGTGAAAAGATACTGGTAAGTCAGAATAAGAGACTACAGAAAATACCAGTACTCGGGAAATTGAGGTAAGAAATCGTTCTGTATTAATTGTCAGCTAAAGTATATAATGGTCACAGTGGCTACGTACTTAGCCATACTTTTAGAAATGGACTGATAGATTATTTTGAAGTGTTTAGTTTGTGCACTTGCTCCCTCGCCCTTTGTACTCAAGGATATCACTAGTAGTAATTAATGCATGAAGTATAATAAAATGCACTGACTTAGAATGCATCATATCTCTAAAGTGGGACATGTGAGCTCCCATGCATTCCCCTTGCTTGCACAATTTCAAACAATATAATTTTTTACCTACCAGTGAAAGACATTGAGTTCTACGATTGCTACTCTTGTGAATTACCTCCACTTGCATAAAAGTAGTCGTAGAGTGTTTTCCGTGTGTTGTCGCCAATAACTCCTAAAATCAGCTTTTGCGGTTGTGCATAGACTCCAGTTGTAGCTGACTGTAGTCCTGCCTCAATTATTGAACAATTTAAATAATTACAATGGCCTAACATAGTATAAGCATTAAAAATACGAAAATTATTGAAATATTATTTTCTTCAATCTGCCTCAGAAATGGTGTAGCAATAATTCTAACAAGTACTTAGGCATTAGTTTGAAAAGTCACTATTTTAAGTAATACTTCATCATTAAGTACTTCTATGTTACAATACTTATTTTAGTAATAATAAGATTACATTACTCAGGTATTGAGTGTAACCTTATACATTTTTATCGTATTGTTCAATCAGGCATCCAGATGAAGGAGATCGTCCTAATTTTGAAAATCTTATGGCCAGACTTTCAAAACCTTTCTTTGCACTTCTTGTAAAGAAGTCAAATTACATTTCCTCGCTTGGTGATGATTTGGTCCTGTGGAGAGATATTCTGCCATTTTTGTCGCAGTAAATGGATAATATTAAAGTCAAAAACAATATTTTTTTGTCATTTACCAATATTTCTAATCAATTATACATTTTTTCACACTAACTATTAATGAGTATGTACATGTTTGCTAGTAATAGAATAAAACATGTTTGGAAAAAATGGATTAATTTGTATACTTAATATCAAATATAATCACATGTAGTTATTCTTCAGTGTTTATATTCCTGGGTCTTTATACTTGGTTGGCACATCTTAGGACTCACTAGAGTTTTAGGTTTAATGATATAGAAAACACCTTTATTCACTTAACTTTTCATTCCTTATAGTCTTTTCATTTCTTCAATTGAAACTGTGATGTGGTAACTGCATATTTACACGTAATACGTAAATTGATTTGGTGAAGATGACTTCATGTTTTTTCAAAAAAGATGAGAACAACGATGCATTCATTTTCACTTACCTCCTATAATCCATGAATTGTTTTCTGCCTTATCTGCATCGTTGTTCTCACCTTTTTGGAAAAAACATGAAGTCATCTTCACCAAATCAATTTAAGTGTTCTATTTCCTGGTAAAGTATTCAAAGAACTAGTCATTCTTGTGAGTGTCCTTGGACCATCTGCAAAAAAATGAAATGTAATAATATTAAGTCTATTTTTAGTAAGTATTACGAACAAAAACAAATTTAGCTTGCCAGTAGGACAGCAACAACTCATAATAGCTTGTGAAATATATAAATTAATATTCTAGCTTATTATATCAGTACAGATGTCGCTTGTCCAATAATATGGTTTTGTATAATTTTTAGTTAGATAATGATAAGGGAAAGTACTTAGCAAAGTGTTTTGTAAAGGGAGGATATCTAAGCTCAGAATAACAATATGTTTTTGCCAAAACCTTATTTTAGTGTTAATAGTAAGTTTTTTATGGATTATACTTCCCTAAATATCTATTTAGGAAAATCTTCACTGGATCTCTATCAGTATTGAGCAATTTACACTGCTGTGAAATATAATAAAACCATTAAACTATTAAATGATGGATATTTCTCTATCACGATAAAAAACGTTTCAAGGTCTAACATGTTACACTGTGCAAATATACCACCCAATAAACAAATTCGTGAATTTATGATGTCATCAGCTAATATTAGCTGGCAACACCCACATTTACATCACTTCTGAATATTGATGTGATTTGCTTAAAGACTTTCCATGAAAATAGTCCCAAATTACTTCAACAGGAGGCTAACGGAAACATTCATAATGCAAAGCACCAATATCACATCAAATAGATAAAGGCCTCGAGCTTAACTTCACCTGGACTCCGTTAAGCATCAATGTTGACCCATGGCTACGTGCATATTGTTGTTGAGAATTTCTTTAGTTTATTTTTAACGAACATATATACCGCACAACTGAAGAAGGCTTATGTGCCAACACAAAACGTATTGTGAATTTATGTATCTAATTTAATTCTACTAAGCTAATGAATATTAATTACCAGAAAATTCTTAAAGTAACAATGAAAATCTACGACATTACTTTCCATCTTGTGCTTGTTTGCCACAGAAGAAGCATGTTTCAAGGAAGGAACTTGCCTCTCCTAAGCTTTGACAGGTAAATTTCTTACAAAACTTTCACTTCTTAAGTTTTTCTCTTTACTTTCTGCACATGACGTAGTTCGGTTTGTCTGCATGAATCGTGCCACTTCTCAATGCTACTTTAATTCCATTACCATCATCTAGACATGATAAACCACATGTTTTCGACAAGCAGCCAATCTTACAGAAATCTATCAGAATGTCAGACATGTCTTGTAGCCTGTTCCCATAGTGTTGCATCTAGATAAATCTGCATAAACACCTACTCCAATGTGAAGTGGATAGCCATTGCTGCCTCATTCTACAGTATTTTAGAGTTCACCAACCAATTAGCTATACTCATTATTATAGTATTTATTATTATTATTATTTTTATTATTATTATTATTATTATTATTATTAAAACTACTATTGATACTAATATTGATACTACTATCATTATTATTATTATATTATTATTGTTGTCACTATTATTGGATGGTATTGATAATAAAGGCAAACAATATCAGAACGTGTATGATATGAGAAGATCAATGCATTGAATTCCATTATTTCAGTAGAAGAGTATTCTTATACATACACAATGAGATGTCCGTGTGAGAAACAATACATCCTAAAATCTTGCAACTTAAAATATTGACAACTGCGTTTAAGAGAAGTGATATTTTTGTTTTTGATTAGGAGAGCATGTCAGATGGAAATGTAGAACATTTTGAAGTATTTTTCATATGTTTTACCAGATAAAGCAAATCCAATAGTTTAAATGAATGCAATAATAAAACCGTTATAGTTTATTGTGCTATATACTGTGTTGATTGTCCATGTATTTATCAGAGGTATATATATTAATACTTCAATCAAATTTGAATGCAATAGAAAATGTTGCGTGAGACCTAATCAAAGACAGATACAGATACTTATTTATACCTGTCCTGGCTGAAATTCGGATTGGTGGCCTAATTAGGAGAAGAGCTCGATAACCCTTGCTGCATACACTGTCAATTTATGGAGTACAATATTTAAACCACAACCATAATGGTCTAGTGATTTTAACCAAAACGTTTATTGTGTTATATTTCAGCATAGAGTATTTACATGTGTAAGGCTTTTTCTGTTAAGTGGCTCCCTGACCTAAATTGTAGTGCTTAAGCCCAGTAGGTGGTTGTAGCTAAACTAAACCTTCATACTTACTTTTATCTCTCTTCTTGTGACCTCTCCATATGCAACTGCTATTTATACCATGTGGCAGAATCATGTGAGCATTAATATGTGAAATTTAGCACCTTCTCCCCACCTTCAGGCACAACTGAAAAAAAAAAAGATTACTATTGTGTATAACTTAACATTAAATTTGCACTACCCAAAAATAAACTTAAAATCAACTTTTTCTCTATCGCAATAGCAATAATTGTGAAATACATGCCACACCCACCATGGAATGAATCTGCAATATCCCTATAGCCAAATATTTTCAAGGATATATTCTAACTGTGTAATCCTTCATTAAAGGCACAATTCCAGTAAAATTCTGCACTTATCAGCTGGACTACTATGTACTAATGCCACCAGACCCATTCCCAGTGTAACTGTTAGGTAAAGGGTTTGACTACATGAGACTAATGCGAGACTAGGTTGGTGTTGTTTACTGGGAAATTGATCAATCCACCACTACAACAGATATTGGCACGTGAGGCCATGCCCACTCACTCGAAGCCGCACCCACAGAGTTTGAAGAATGTTTGTCAGACCAAAACTCCAGCAACCCAGGACCTTTTGGTTATGGCCCTTGAAGTACACTGTAAAAATTATAGCGTGAAAACCCACCAAATTCACACCAAACTGGTGGTGTGAATGCCCACCACCTATGCATAGTGTGTCCTTCACACTTTCTTCCTAGTGTGAATGCACACTTAGTGTGAAATTCACACTCAATGGAATAGCATGGACCCTTTACTGAACATTAATTATATTCATATGCAGGCAAAACCCAATGCTATTACCACTGTAATCTACCTTATAAATGTTTTATACACTTGTGTGCTAGATAAGAGAGTTGACTAAGATTTTAGTAGTCTGATTAATGAGATCTGTGATTACACCATTCTCTATTTGGAAAAAAATGTTGATATGTGTTACTAGAATCAATGTAACTTAGAATAATTCAGCATTAATGTAAGTATGAGTTCATAGTGATTGCGGTGAGAATTCACACTAAATTTGGTGTGCACTTCACACCCAAACAATGAGGTGTGCGCATCACACCATATTTTGGTGTGACTATTGTTACAAGTTTCACGCTTAATTTGGTGTGAACTACACACCTTTTGGTTTACAGTGAATGAGGAAAACACAAGGTGGAATATGACTAACAATGTGAGATAGTGGATCATTCCGTAGTAACTGTTAGTGATTTATGCTCTTACTTGTTATTTAAAAAAGGTTACTTTCAATGCTTGATGGTCATTCCACAGTCAAGCTATGAAAGCAACAATATGGAAATAACTCATAACATTTACCTCATGAGGTGTTTACCAGGAGGATCTGCCTGGACACCCCACTTTGAACCCTTGTAACTTTCACACCAATACATTCATACCAAATGAGCATATGTATTAATAGCTTATATGATCTAGTTTCTTCATTAAAGTATCTTTTGGTAGTAGTGACTAATTATGGAGATAATATTAGGCTTTAAACTGGGGTGTCCAGGTAGCACCTTACATATATTACTTATTACATGAGTCGGAGTGTGATATGGCAAAATATTTCATGTGCAGGCTAAGAGCCATAGGGGAGTGAAAATAAAGCGTGAGAGTGAAATATCTAGCCATATCACTCTGCCCAGGATAATATGTGGTTTATTGCACACTAGATATCTTCACTGCTATAGTTAGTACTAGAGGAAGGGTTACTCACAGGTAAAGTTGGTTGTAGGGGCTCCCACACCCCAGCTGATATTTTAGCAGCTGTTCTAACCTGGGTTAAATAGCTACACAGGAATATGGTAGATGTAATAACCTAGAAAATTGACAAGTTTGGCTGGTTGCTATAACTACAAGGGTAATGAGCTTGCACCAGACAGAGATAATGACTAAGTAGAAGAAGTGCACAGACTCTGAAATATTTCTGCCTCTAATGGGCCATAATGGCATATCTTGAAAGTGCCTACATAGAAGTGCCACCTGCATCTACTGCTTCATCTTGTATCTGCATGTAACTTGAATTAACAAGCTTGAAATAATAGTGAGTTATTTCAAGGTGGTCACTACCTAAAAACATCATTGTGAAGATATCTAGGGTGGAATATTATATAAATATATTAAATTATATATAATACTTATAGCACGAGTCAGAGTACAATATGGGAAAATATTTTACGAGCACGCAAAATATTTTCACGAGCCAAAGGCGAGTGAAAATGTGGCGTGAGAGTAAAATATCATTCCCATATTGTACGACGAGTGTGATAAGTGATTTATTGCTTCTTTGAAATTTTTCTCAACCGGTTACAATACAATTTTCATTGATTTTACTCGCTACGCGCGCGCTACAAGTAGCGTACAATATAAACCGTACAATATGGGAGAATACAGAACGCTCGCGTGATGCGGAAATATTCAAGTAAAAATATCAAAGCTGCAATAAATATATTTATATATATTATAATACTAGTGATGCGCTCCAATAGCACAAAATAGCGAAGCGAGCGATGCATATTCCCTGTAATTGCAGCTATTCCAGGCTACAAAATACTGTCAAAGTGAGATAACAATAGTGGTAGCTTTTTTCTATGATGAAGGCTCCTGAAACCGTAATCCTCAGGAATAGTCTAATAAATAAATTAGGAACATTTAATGGCTTTTCAAAAATAAAGATTCTTTACTTTGCTACTATTTCTGTTTCATATAGAGATAGTTGTTACTATGGCACTGAAATCCCTTTACCCTGTATGCTAAATTAAAAAACTGGACCTTATTTTCAGTAGCTTCAGTGTTAGAAGTCAAAATCATTCATATAAAAATAGTATAGTCTTTAGGCTCGCTCGCCATTTGTGCTCAAGCACATCACTAGTATTATATCGCAAACTCATTAGAGAGTCAGCTCTGTGGGCCAGCCCACATAAACTCTCTGTCATTCATATAACTTGTACTATTAGCATAATTAGTCTTTGTTATTTGTGTATCATGTAACCTTGTGCAGGTTGTAGTTTCTCATGGTATCGAGTTTCGTGCTAGCTTGTGAGTGCTATAGCTGTGAATGTCCAGCTGCAAAGCAGGAACTATGCACCATGTGTAGGAGTGGTTTGTGTTCTGTATTTAAGTTGTAATTGTCATATGTCAAAGTCAGTCAACATTCTATCCTGTACTTGTGTGCTTCATTGTGTGTCAGGGGTACGCCCTGCATTAAAGCTTAATCCAACTTACCTTTGGTTATACGTAGCTTGAGGAGTTAGGACAGCCAAGCCACACTCACTGTTTGACTCTGTGGCAGCAACCTCATCCTGATACCAGCCCACCTGTGAGCCCAAGCGTCTTCCGAGCGCCCAACCAAGCCCACATCTGGTGTCCAGCGGTGGTCCTTAACGATTTGGAGAAGGAAAAAGTCGACCAGGAGAGCCGTGATCCTTACCTTCAGTCGCCAAAGGAGTAGAACCCAACAGGAGTTACCAGTTTCTCCTGCTAGAACTCAGTTACCTACCGAATTTGCGTCGCGTCTACGTGCCCACGGTTGGGTACCGTCCAAGGTCGAGTGAGAGCAACCCCCGCATCAAAGCCCGCAGTGTCGGCATCCCCGGAGGTGGATTTGTAGCCTACCAAAAGAAGCAGACGATCGACGAACAAGAATTCATCTTTAACAAACATTGTTGTCCGAATATTCGAGTCGCCCGTGTGAAAATTATCCGTCGCGCATCCGAACGGCTGATTGGTGGTGTTAATAGTGTCATATTTCTCATTTTTGTAATCATTTTATTATTGTACTTTTCTTTTCTTTAGGCCAGCTCTTGTTGTTCAGGACACAGAAAGGAGCAATGGAGGAGGATACGGGGAGCCGGTTGTCCGAGGTAGAGGTGGACTCGGAAGCAATAATATCTGAAAGAACCAGGAGACTTATCGACAGGCAGCAAAGACAGTTGGCAGCTTCTAGCTCTCCTGGACCCGCTTCAAATGAGGAGCTCAATTGCGGCTATGACCAGCTCAATGAGGGATCAGAAAGCACCATCACCCTTCCGCCATCCGGTTCTCGACAACGTCAGTCAGACCTTGATTGGTACGTAGCTCGACAGGAGAGAATGGCCCAACAAGAAGAAACACTCCAAGAAAAAATGCTGAACCTTCAGCGAGAGCAATTCGAGCTGACGAGAATAGACAAGGAAAGGAGACACAAAGAAAAGATGGAGCAGCTAGAGACCATGAAAACAATGGAACACGAAAGACGGATGGAGGAGGAGAAAAGGAAAGAGGAGATCCAGGAAGACAAAGCCAAGAGAAGAGCAGAACTAGAGGAGCTTAGGAGAAAAGAGGACAGAGAATATAGAAAGCTTCAGGACAATAGAAAAGATAAGTTACTCACCGTAGGAACTTATAAATATGGTAGAGACCTTTCACTGTTCTTAGCCAAATTTGAAAAGGTCATGGCTGATTGCAAGGAACCAAAAAATAATTGGCTTACTGATCTTTACCCGAAACTACCTGAGGTCCTGTGTGCAAGGATTGATAACTTGCCTGATGAGCAAAAAAACTATGACCAAGTCAAAATTGTACTCTTGCAGTCTGTAGGAGAAACTGTAGGCAAATTTGGTGCAAAATTCTTATCTCTTAGTAGTGAAACAATAAAGTCCATGTCTGCTGATGAGTGCATTGATTATGTCAGCAGAACAATCAAGGGAATGTTTCAGAAATGCCAAAATGTTGATGATTGTGTATTCACCTTGGCTAGGGTAGCAATAGAAAACAAAATACCTCATTCTGGGAAGGAATTCCTAGAATCTAGGGACCCCAAAGACTTGCCTTCTTTCATCAATGCATATTCTGGTTGGTTAAATACCAGACAGCAGGGTAACTTCTTTCACATTGTGTCCAGCCCCAGGCCTGTTGTTAAATCTGATAGATATGCAGTGTGCTCCAAATGCAACAAGCCTGGACATAGGTTCTTTGAGTGTAGGACAAGACCTGTTACATACTTGCAACCTCAAGGCATTGAAACCAAAACCTTTGCCCCCAACAATAACAACTCCGTACCTAGAAATGCTCCAGCCGGCAGTACACTTGTTTCTTCCAATAACATAGAGGTTTCACCCCCAGTGTACAACCCCAGAAGAACTATAAAGTGCTTCACCTGTTTTCAGGAAGGCCATATTAGTACCAAATGTCCTAACAAAAAGACTGAAGCGGCCTTGGCAGTTGTATTTGATATCAGTAGTGTCAAGAAAGTAAATGTCGTGTCTGGAAAGGTTAACATGAATGTGTCTGATATACTCATAGATTCAGGAGCAGATTGTGGCATTGTACCTGTTAACTTTGTTCACAAAAACCAATACTTAGGCAGAACCTGTACAATTGACTGTGCAGGCCTTGATAAAAAGCCATATCAACTCGCTTTATGTCCCTTTGAGATTGACGGTAAACTCACAAAGAAAATATGTGCTGTTAACGACACCCAAAAGCAATTACCTTGGTGCATACTGCCTGTCACCCTAACTGATAATGATGATATTTCATTTTTGCTCAATACGATAATGTCCAGAAACATAAGTGTAGTGACAAGAGCGCAAAAGTTGGCTGATGACAAGTGCATTAATGATTCAGATGTAGATTGTATTCCCATTATTGATGATGTCAATGTTTGTAGTTCCAAGAAGAGGAGTCATGATGAGGAAAGTGAGAAAGAATCTTCTGTAGAAATGGATGAGGAGTCTGTCTTGCAGGGTGTTGATGAAACGTCGTCTTATGTAGTTGGTGGAGGAGTCAGAGAAGAGGAGACATGTTTGGAGTCTTCGGTAGATGAGGAGAACTTGGAGGTGGATGGAGGAGTGCCTGGTAGGGAGGCTGGGACGAATCCATCTGCTTCCATCAATGAGGACCTAGTACCTGGTAAGGGAACGGATGAGTGTAAGGAATTAGTAGAATTTACTGAGAACCTGTTACCTGTGGGAATAGGAAATGATAAAGTGCAATACATAGATCAGTTAAAAGCAGATAAATCCCTTGACACAATCAGAAAGTTAGCAGAGAGAGAAGAGAGGGGATATAGAATGGTGAATGGTGTGTTGGTGCAAAGAAAAGTGGTGGACTGGGATCTTAACAGGGAAGTCTTAGTTGTTCCCAGACCCAGAGTCAATGGTATCCTTGTCACTGCTCATGACAACAATGGTCACTTGGGCCCAGATAAAGTCCATAAGATGCTAGCCAAATACTATACATGGCCTAATATGAGCACAGACGTCATTGATCATTGTAGGCAATGTGACAAATGCCAGAGATTCTCTCAATACACACCCCCAAAAGCACCTCTTGTCCAGAGGCCCATATTAACAGAACCCTTTGAAGTCCTTGCTGTGGACTTAGTTGGACCTCTCCCTAAAGTGAAGGGTGGTTGCCAATTTCTACTTACCTGTGTCTGCATTGCCTCCCGTTGGCCAGAAGCCATCCCTTTGAGATCTATAACAGCAAAAAGTGTTGCTGAAGGTTTAGTCCATGTATTTAGTAGAACCTCAATCCCTGAAGTCATCCTGAGTGACAGAGGCTCACAGTTTCTGTCCCGCACTGTAAAAGAATTGTGCACTATGATGGGTATCAGTCATTTGAAAACAAGTCCCTACCACCCTCAAACAAACGGGGCTATTGAAAGATTTCATAGAACCCTTAAATCAATCTTGACCAAATCAATAGCCAACAATCTAGACTGGGTTCAGCAAATCCCTTTCTGTCTATTTACCTTAAGGCAGATGCCAAACAGTGACAGTGGTCTAAGTCCCTTTGATTTAGTCTTTGGGTTCAGGGTAAGAACGCCTCTTGATGCCCTATACTTTGCAATTGTAGAAAATAACCACAAAGCTTTGAATGTCACAGATTGGGCACTTACTCTTAGTCAGAACCTTCAAAACTTGAGAGATACTGCAGCTCTCAGATCTGCAACTGCCAAAACCAAGAGATTTGCCTTAGCAGATAAAACCAGCAAACCCAGGTCCTTCAAGGTGGGAGACCAAGTCCTTTACAGAATCCCTGGTCTTTCTTCCAAACTCTCAGATTCTTGGGAGGGACCCTATGATATTGTGGAAAAGTTTGGTGATGTCAATTATAGAATAAATAAAGGACCCCATAAAAAGTCTGGCAAGATGGTACATATCAATACATTGAAAAAATATTTTACAAATACGGTGTGCAGAGTTGATGTTGTGCTTGATGATAACAAAGATGAAAACCCCAAATTGCAGTTGAATGGTACTTGTCCCGGATTCAATCAACAGGAACTTGATAGTATGCTTTCAATGTTTCCCCATGTGTTTTCTGACATTCCAGGAGAAGCTCTCAATGTTGAGATGGCCATAGAAACCGGATCTTCACCCCCAATAGCTCAGGCTCCATACTCCGTGCCCCTGGGTATCAGAGATGCAATGAGACGGGAATTGTTGAAGTTAGAAAAAGAAAACATAATTGTCAGATCTAACAGTCCATGGGCTAGCCCCATTGTTCCTATCAGGAAATCAGATAATTTCCTCAGACTCTGTATAGATTTTAGAAAGCTTAATGCAGTTACTCTTCCGGACCCTTTCTATATGCCTGTCCTGGACGAGATGACAGTTATGTTGACAGACAGCCATTGCCTTAGTAAGTTAGACCTCACCAGGGGATTCTACCAGGTGAGGCTAGCTGAACAGGACAGAGAGAAAACAGCTTTCCTTTCTCCATTTGGGAAATACCACTTCCTGAAAATGCCCTTTGGTTTAAGGAACGCCCCAGCTCTCTTCCAGAGGTTGGTGGAAGGGGTGCTGGCTGGCCAGGAAGACCATGTTACTGTTTATATCGATGATATACTGATTCACTCCCAAAACTGGAAAGAACACTTGTCACATATCAAAATGGTGCTTAGTAGTCTTAGCCGAGCAGGCCTTAAATGCAAAAATTCCAAATGTGAGTTTGGAAAGAGTAGTCTTGTGTATCTTGGACATGTCATTGGTAGAGGTTCGATGTCCATACCAGAAGCTAGAGTAGAGGCTATCAGAAATCATCCCAGACCACGTACCAAAAAGCAGCTCAGGAGCTTCCTTGGTCTCCTGTCCTACTACAGACGTTTTGTGAAAGACTTCGCCTCTCTCTCGGCACCGCTGGTTCCTCACACATCCAAAGTTGCCCCAGACAAGGTGTCCTGGACTCAAGAGTTGGTAAATGTTTTCAGTAAGTTGTGCATGTCATTTTCAGTTTCTTTATCCTTAGTTTTTCCCCATAGAGATGATCTTTATATAGTGGATTCTGACGCCTCGGCCATGGGAATTGGTGGAGTGCTCTCTGTGATCAGATTGGATGAGATCTTACCGGTTGCCTTTTTCTCCAGAAAGACCAAAAATGCGGAGCAGAGATATTCCGCCCAGGAATTAGAAGGTTTGGCCCTGTACAGCACCATAAAGTACTTTGAGTTCTACCTCATTGGCCATCACTTCCTCGTCAGAACAGACCACAAAAGCCTTACCCAAATGATGAGGAATCCTCAGAACAATAAGAGAATTCTGAACTGGTCTCTGAAGCTCTCAGACTTTGACTTCACAATCGAATATCGTCCTGGAAAGGAAAACGTCGTGGCAGACTGCCTTAGCCGATGCTGGAACAAAGAAGAAGATGGAACAGATGAAAGAGAGACCAGAGTAAAGACAAAGAAGAGCAAGAAAGAGTCAAAAGAAAAGAAGATGGAAAGCAGTGGCTAAAAGAAGGAGGGGGAGATGTGGGCCAGCCCACATAAACTCTCTGTCATTCATATAACTTGTACTATTAGCATAATTAGTCTTTGTTATTTGTGTATCATGTAACCTTGTGCAGGTTGTAGTTTCTCATGGTATCGAGTTTCGTGCTAGCTTGTGAGTGCTATAGCTGTGAATGTCCAGCTGCAAAGCAGGAACTATGCACCATGTGTAGGAGTGGTTTGTGTTCTGTATTTAAGTTGTAATTGTCATATGTCAAAGTCAGTCAACATTCTATCCTGTACTTGTGTGCTTCATTGTGTGTCAGGGTACGCCCTGCATTAAAGCTTAATCCAACTTACCTTTGGTTATACGTAGCTTGAGGAGTTAGGACAGCCAAGCCACACTCACTGTTTGACTCTGGTGGCAGCAACCTCATCCTGATACCAGCCCACCTGTGAGCCCAAGCGTCTTCCGAGCGCCCAACCAAGCCCACAAGCTCCACTCGCTTTGCTCGCTTCGCTGAATTATATATATATTATATATAATTATATTATGTATAATTATATTAATAACAATATTATTTAATTTTAAATTAACACTTTCTGTGTGTCTCTCTTGAAACTGTACTGGATAGACTTCAGTGTTAATTTTGTTTAGAGATTCCAGACTTTCTTAGTTTTAGTTGTTTATACTAAAAAATATCATAAAGGCTTAGTTTTAGTGTTGTTTTTTGCCAAATTCTCCCTGAAGATATAGTTTGTTTTTCTTTTTTCTTTTCTTCAATATCACGTAGAAGATTTAGTTAGTTACTATCAACCGACTTATTTTGGTTAATTTGTGTTGTCAGTCAACTTCATCAATAAAGCACCAATGGTGGAACCCTCAGCACTATTAAACTTTACGTAGCAATTGCAATAATGATCTCCTTCCAAAAACCAAAGAGAGAAGGTGTGATATAAGGTGTGTCATAACGCCTTACGGCACTTATTAGCTAAAAGGTACAACATACTAGCTTATTATCCTTGCTTATAGCTAACAGTGGCATTGTTCGTCACAAAATCGCCAGTTTTTTTTTGCTTTTTTTTGTTGTAAATATCAAAGAGCAAAGCTTTCTTATAATATATCCATATATATATTTATTATTGTTGTCACTATTATTGGATGGTATTGATAATAAAGGCAAACAATATCAGAATGTGTATGATATGAGGAGATCAATGCATAAATTCCATTATTTCAGTAGGAGAGTATTCTTATACATACACAATGAGATGTCCGTGTGAGAAAAAATACATCCTAAAATCTTGTAACTTAAAATATTGACAACTGCGTTTAAGAGAAGTGATATTTTTGTTTTTGATTAGGAGACCATGTCAGATGGAAATGTAGAACATTTTGAAGTATTTTTCATATGTTTTACTAGATAAAGCAAATCCAATAGTTTAAATGAATGCAATAATAAAACCTTTATAGTTTATTGTGCTATATATTGTGTTGATTGTCCATGTATTTATCAGAGGTATATATATTAATACTTCAATCAAATTTGAATGCAATAGAAAATGTTACGTGAGACCTAATCAAAGACAGATACAGATATTTATTTATACCTGTCCTGGCTGAAATTCGGATTGGTGGCCTGATTAGGAGATGAGCTCGATAATCCTTGCTGCATACACTGTCAACTTATGGAGTACTATATTTAAACCACAACCATAATGGTCTAGTGATTTTAACCAAAACGTTTATTGTGTTATATTTCAGCATAGAATATTTACATGTGTAAGGCTTTTTCTGTTAAGTAGCTCCCTGACCTAAATTGTTGTGCTTAAAGCCCAGTAGGTGGTTGTAGCTAAACTAAACCTTCATACTTACTTTTATCTCTCTTCTTGTGACCTCTCCATATGCAACTGCTATTTATACCATGTGGCAGAATCATGTGAGCATTAATATGTGAAATTTAGCACCTTCTCCCCACCTTCAGGCACAACTGAAAAAAAAAAAAGATCACTATTTTGTATAACTTAACATTAAATTTGCACTACCCAAAAATAAACTTAAAATCAACTTTTTCTCATCTCAATAGCAATAATTGTGAAATACATGCCACACCCACCATGGAATGAATCTGCAATATCCCTATAGCCAAAATATTTTCAAGGATATATTCTAACTGTGTCATCTTTCATTAAAGGCACAATTCCAGTAAAATTCTGCACTTATCAGCTGGACTACTATGTACTAATGCCACCAGACCCATTCCCAGTGTAACTGTTAGGTAAAGGGTTTGACTACATGAGACTAATGCGAGACTAGGTTGGTGTTGTTTACTGGGAAATTGATCAATCCACCACTACAATGGATATTGGCACGTGAGGCCATGCCCACTCACTCGAAGCCGCACCCACAGAGTTTGAAGAATGTTTGTCAGGCCAAAACTCCAGCAACCCAGGACCTTTTGCTACGGCCCTTGAAGTACACTGTAAAAATTATAGCGTGAAAACCCACCAAATTCACACCAAACTGGTGGTGTGAATGCCCACCACCTATGCATAGTGTGTCCTTCACACTTTCTTCCTAGTGTGAATGCACACTTAGTGTGAAATTCACACTCAATGGAATAGCATGGACCCTTTACTGAACATTAATTATATTCATATGCAGGCAAAACCCAATGCTATTACCACTGTAATCTACCTTATAAATGTTTTGTACACTTGTGTGCTAGAAAAGAGAGTTGACTAAGATTTTAGTCGTCTGATTAATGAGATCTGGGATTACACCAATCTCTTTTTGGAAAAAAAATGTTGATATGTGTTACTAGAATCAATGTAACTTAGAATAATTCAGCATTAATGTAAGTATGAGTTCATAGTGATTGCGGTGAGAATTCACACTAAATTTGGTGTGCACTTCACACCCAAACGATGAGGTGTGCGCATCACACCATATTTTGGTGTGACTATTGTTACAAGTTTCAGGCTTAATTTGATATGAACTACACACCTTTTGGTTTACAGTGATAATGAGGAAAACACAAAGTGGAATATGACAAACAATGTGAGATAGTGGATCATTCCGAAGTAACTCTATTAGTGACTTATGCTCTTCCTTGTTATTTAAAAAAGGTTACTTTCAATGCTTGATGGTCATTCCACAGTCAAGCTATGAAAGCAACAATATGGAAATAACTCATAACATTTACCTCATGAGGTGTTTACCAGGAGGCGCTGCCTGCCATGCCCACTCACTCGAAGCCGCACCCACAGAGTTTGAAGAATGTTTGTCAGGCCAAAACTCCAGCAACCCAGGACCTTTTGCTACGGCCCTTGAAGTAATGAGGAAAACACAAAGTGGAATATGACAAACAATGTGAGATAGTGGATCATTCCGTAGTAACTCTTTGAGTGACTTATGCTCTTCCTTGTTATTTAAAAAAGGTTACTTTCAATGCTTGATGGTCATTCCACTAGCTGTTATGACAATCAAGCTAATGAAAGCAACAATATGGAAATAACACGGAAGGACATAAGTAATTTAAACAGTGCCTATATAAAGAGATGTTCTAGCCTACCAGCTCCAAAGAAAACTAATCAACAATGGCCAAATTTTTGCTGGAAATCACATTATTGATATGCTGCTTGCAGTACAGTTTTTCTCAAGCCAAGGATACACACAAAAATGATGCACTCTCTGAATCATCTATTCAGGAAATGGAAAACTTGGATCCTCTTGATGAGGATGAACTGAGTTTTCTCCAAGAGAATGAGGACATTGATGCAGATGAAGAAGCAGAAGAAGAAGATTTTATGAACAATGATGAGGTCACTGAAGATGAAGTAGATGATAGGAGGGAAGGTGAGGCCCAAACCTACGAGGTTCTCTCTGACAATGACAATGAGGAAGAAGAGAATGAGAAAGTTTCAAACAAAGTGGCACAAACCTCAAGATATTACAGAAGGAGAAGGCGAGGGTGGATAAGGCCGACAAATCGATCAGGGTTGAGAAGGCGGAGAAATCGATATTGGATAAGGCGGAGAAATCTATATTGGATAAGGCGGAGAAATCAATTAGAGCGGGCAAGGCGGATAAGACGGAGAAATGAATTAGAGAAATATCTATCAAGGCGGAGAATTCGAGGATAACGTCATTCAATCGTCCCAATTTCTGATTCAGATTCCTTAGAACGCTAGATGCTCAGTCCTTATGTTATAGTCAAAATTTTATTAGATGTACAAATTAGATGGAATAGCTATAATTGTGTTCATTGACTCAGCATGTTTATACTAATCAGATTTTATTATGTATTGCTAGATTATGTATATATATATTGTTGTTGACCCTTTACCAACTGAACATTCATATATATACCACCTCACCTGTATCACGTGATTAAGTATTAGTAAGTTTTTGTCTCATGTCACGCTTCCGAATTGTACTTGACCTTTCAATAATATAACTTTGTCAGTCTGACTAAATACTGTAGGGAACTGTAGCTAGCTAACCGCTAAGCAGCCCCACAATATATAATAATATGTATATAATTATTATAATCTCATTTCAGATTGTACTTTAGGCCAAAAGTGTACATAGAGTTGTAAAGCTTCAGTCCTATTATAAAACTAAATGAGGCGGATTGGTAACATGATAAGATTAGAGTTCAATATGTCATGGCTATAAATCTCATATAATGTAGGAAAAGCAGATATATTTTCAAAATGGTTGTCTGATCCTTTTTGTAATTTGGCAGAATATTTTGATTTGTGTAATGATTGACAATCTTGCTTTCTGCTTTGGTAGTTTAACGTTATGTAGATTGGCATTTTTATTATGAGATGGATAAAATGGTGTTGATTTTGTGTGAATTATAGATATTTAACCAGCATACCCATATTTATACAAGACTAATAATTGTGCACATAAATCAATTGGTTACAACGTGTATTTGCTGCTTTGTCTTTTTGCCCACATGTTGCGAGTCCCACATATAAGATTTATGCTGTTTAGTGTCTCTGTCTAATGGACCTATCACCTCAGGCTATTTTGTATCTGCTGGATAGCGATTGTGCATGAAGGGCTGTGCCATCAATTATGATGTTACTAAAATATCTAATCCCCAGGATAATTTATGGTTCAATTTTTCTCTTCACTACTAAACTTGTTGACCTAAAGAGTTTATGTTTCTTTGTTTCTCATTTAAACTGGACAAGCAGCTTCAAGACACGAGGAAAGTGTGAACCACCTGTGCATATTTATGGCAAATGGGTTCTTGCTATGTGCAGACTGTAGGACTGTCAAACAATCACAATTAATGCATTCAATAATTATATAATTGAGTTAAAATTTACAAGATTGTTAGCAAACTTATAGCTTTCAACACATTGTACATTACTTTACAATTTGTTACAGCTGACTATGGACACTTATCAGGCTGTGAGATGAGATGCCTGAATTGCTTAACTACAACAATAAGTGTGAAAAACCGAAAATAAAATGAGTGCTTATCAAGTAACAGCTCTCAACTAATAGAGGGCGCTTAACAACCCAAGTCTACAGTATTTCTAAAATTAATATATCAATTTGATTATAAAAGTGAGATAGTGTGCTATAGCTAATAAATTTTCCATCTTGATAGGACTGATATCTCAATCTGAGAGAATAAACTTCATTAGAAAACTAAGATATAGTACAAGATCATTAGAAAGCTATGAGAAATTGTTTTTCTCACGAGTTTCCACACACGTTGATCTCAACAATGGGCCTTCAAGCGAGAAATTCAAGACTTTCTTGGCGAAAATGTTATCTGACAAGTGACTGTAGCAAATTTACCAATTCCTTGTAGATCCAGGAATTTTAGTGACTACCTTCTGAATACTAAATGTTCAAAAACACCTCAGTCAGTTATTTAAAAAATTCAGAAGATTTAAAACTACTAAACAAAATAATTAACACTTAGGACAATTGCCAAGTTTCAGATGGCTCCCATGTGAAATGCAAACATGGAATGTTAATGTGTGACATTTCTGGTTAGGACACTTGATTAGGATATGGGGAAGGTGAAAGGCGAAAGGCTTTTAGGGCACTCTTTACCTTCCAACTCTCTGTTAAAACGGCATTTACCTCATGGGGTGTTCACCAGGAGGCACTGCCTGGACACCCCACTTTGAACCCTTGTAACTTTCACACCAATACATACATACCAAATGAGCATATTATGTATTAATAACTTATATGCACTACCTGTGAGAGAAGTCCCTCACCCTCATCAAACTCCTCTCACAAGGAATTGAGAACTGCTTAATCATAGCTTAATTACTTAATTGGTGGAGTGGCCTTGATTGGTGTTCTCTTGCTGTTTTCATGTAATGTTACCAGTAACAGCATTTGGCTTTTAGTGATTTCTATGTCATGCACATCATGATACTGGGCACGTGCAGAGTTTTCTATATGATGGCTTTGCACATGTCCAGGGAGTTAGTCTGCATTCATTGGTTTGTTAATAAGTTAGACTCAGACAACCTGGTGCTATAACTGCCTTAAGAGGCCAATAGCTAGCTACTACCTAATCTTCTGTGACAAGCAGATTCTGGTGGCAGCAACAAACACTTTGTTGCCTCCAATGTTAGTTGGCGGAAAACCACCCATTCCAGTCACAAGTGGTGGCAGCGGTGGGATTCCTTGTTGCGGCAAGTACAAGACAGGAGTCCCCGTACCCCGGAACTTCAACAGCAGTCAACTCGACCGGTTCGAGACAAGGTAAAGACTATTACCCAAGAAGACAAGCCAAGACTTGCACCAAGAATTCGCCTCACCGTACCAGATCGTACACAGCATCTGCAGCAGCGGAAGATGAAGCTAGTGAGTGGAGTGTGGCAGCAGACGATTCCATAGGTGTTGATGGGGCATTAGGCAAAGGTATTAATAGAATGAGCGAAGGTGAGAGCCAGGGTAATAACACTATGACAGAAGCAAGTAGGGGAAGCTCAGACATGAGCATGGCTCAGATGTTCATGGCAATGATGCAAGAGCAGCAGAGGCAGAGAGAAGAGGATAGGAGGAGAGAGGAATAAAGAGAAGAGAGGAGGCTGCAGGAAATGAGGCAATTTGAGGAAGCCCGCATGAAGTAGGAGGCGGAGCGAGCCAGGGAACGGATAGAGCTAGGGAGAGCAAAGATGAAGGCTGACAGGGCCAGAGCAGAGATGGATAGGGAAAGTAGAAGGGAGAGGCAACAGGCGGAGGAAACCCGCCGTGAGGAGTATGAGAAAGTCAGAGGCAGACGGAGAGAGAAGCACTGCACGGTCTTGGATTGAGACAACTTGGGAGGAAGATGTGCTACATGACACTACTACTACATTTAAATCAGCTGCAGTATTGTCTTCTGGACAGTTAGTGATTGCTGATTCCAAGGGAGTGTAAAAAATAATTTCATCAGGTTAGTGTTGTCAAATAGTAGTCGCACTTTAGAAACTGCAGTGATACTATTTTTCTTCAGCATGTCCACTGTTATAGATTACAGAGAGAACTTTCATATGCTCTTATCATGATATAAATTTCCTTCCTTTATGCTGAAAAAGACTTGACTAGCTCTCTTACCATCTAGTAATATTTTGTTTTTAAGTAAAGTATTGTTATTGTTATGTAGTGATTCCCTATTCGCCAGACAACCAGTTCCCACCCGATGTCCTGTCCAGATTAGAGGCAGTGATGGGCATTCAGATTGTGTCTGTCCTGGCCTGCAGTCACTCTCAAATCTACTGGAGTAGAACTACTAGACAGAAAGATCCTGTGTATTATGTAAATCATGTTATTGTCACATGGCATAGACTACATCATCCAACATGGCAACAACTACTAGACGTCTTACAAGATATTGGACAAGTGGAGCTGAGTCAGCAAATTGACACATTTATGAGAGGTAATTAATATTGAAAGATAGAAGCCTATTAAAGGTAGAAATTTGGCAATGGAGTTAGAGAGACTGGGACATGAGTTAGAGACTGGGACATGGAATTAGAGACAAGAGCATGGAGTTAGAGACTGAGACATAGAGGGAACATAGAGACTTGAACATAGAGATAGAGACTGGGACATATGTACAAGTACAGATGGGACATGGAGTTTGAGACTAGTATATGGAGTTAGAGACTGAGGCAAGGGTTTAGACACCGGGACATAACAGAGACTAGGTCATGAATTTGAGACAGGGACCTAAGTTAGAGACTGGGACAGGAGTTAGAGACTTGGACCTTGGACATGAATAGAGAGCATAGCAAGGATGTTACTTGAGTTGGAGTTTGAGACTAGTATATGGAGTTAGAGACTGAGGCAAGGGTTTAGACACCGGGACATAACAGAGACTAGGTCATGAATTTGAGACAGGGACCTAAGTTAGAGACTGGGACAGGAGTTAGAGACTTGGACCTTGGACATGAATTAGAGAGCATAGCAAGGATGTTACTTGAGTTCAAATATTTTTTAATGTTTCTAATTCAAATCTCACTGTTTTAGAACATAGCAACAAATGACACCCAAGTAAAAAAAACAAAAATATCTGTGACGGTGAAGCCTAGAGCATAGCAATAAGCATCATATGTACTCGATTTCTAAGTCTACAAAGCTTGAATCTGCTTGAATAAATGCATGTAGTAGTACACCAATGAGATTGCTGCATGTGACTAGCTATGTTCTAAATATAGAAAGACTCTGAGTACTAGAGCTGTGATATAGGTTAGAGATGAGACATAATGGTAAAACTTGGCCATGGACCTAGACATTAAGACAGACTGGAACATGGACTTAGGGTGGTTAAAAACTGGAACAAGTAGTTAGAAACTGGAACATGGAGTTGGAGATGAGGACATGGATTAAAATGGGAATGTGACAGTAGCTATTGTTTTACTAAACTTTGCTTGAGTAGATCAGGAAAACTTTTTGTGTTGAGATTTAGAAAATTTCTGTTTATACGATACTACTAGGAAGTATTTTTATCACTTTGTTAACTTTCTAATAATTGGCGAGCGAGCGTAGCGAGCGAGACACTTACAGGGGTAACACAATCAAAAATCGGGGATGTTTGTTTATTGGCGAGCGAGCGTAGCGAGCGAGACACTTACAGGGGTAACACAATTGAAAATCGGGGATGTTTGCTTATTTATTCAGCGAAGCGAGCGAAGCGAGCGGAGCTGACTCTCTTATGAGTTCGCGATATATATATATATTTAGGTCTAGAAATTGTTTTTATTCTTGCGTGGGCGTACGTGTGTACCCTTTCTCCTACGCGCTTGCGCGGGCCGGGTAACCTTCTTAGCAACATTTTGTTTTGTTTACCCGCTGTACGAAGTAGCGATGCCCAGTAGACAAAACGTTCCCTTTATCCTACGCGCTTGCGCGGGCCGGGTAACCTTCTTAGCAACATTTTGTTTTGTTTACCCGCCTTACGAAGTAGCGATGCCCAGTAGACAAAACGTTAGAAACGCTCGGTCTAGAGCTTTGAGGGCGTTAGGAACTCCAGAAGAAAAAATAGTAAGGAGAGAGACAAGAAATGAAAAGGACAGGGCAAGGAGGAGGAGAGCTAAAACGAAACAGAAACAGGTAGCAAAGTAAAGAATCTTTCTTTTTGAAAAGCCATTAAATGTTCCTAATTTATTTATTAGACTATTCCTGAGGATTACCGTACCAATCAACTTTATACAGCTGTAGACTCAACTACTCTTGAAGACACTGAAAATGCAGCCACACCATCTGAACAAGAAGCTAATATCCCCACTACTTTTTGTACTGCAAGAGGAAGGAAAAGACATCTATCAGAGGACCTCCATTCTCATATACACCCAAAGCAGCAAAAAAAGTTGCAGAAAATATAACTCAAACAATTTCGATACCGCAAAGCCTTTCAGCTTATCAGCAACGAATGCAAGAGGTAAATATAAAATAAAATATATACTTCAATAAGTTAATACTAGACATATTTTGTTTAGGAAACCATTATGCAGAGAGCAACGTCTACAACTAATGTCACAAAAACAGCAAGTCACACATTTGTTTGAAAGTGATAGTGAAAGAGATCACAGGCTCCACTGTTTGTCTACTAACCAACTGTTGAGAACAGCAAATGAATCTTCATTACAAAATTCCTCTATAGATTAGAGCAGTTGTCAACTAACCAACAGCAGAGATTGGCTGATGAAACACCACTTCAACGGGAGACTAGATTGTCTCAAGTTAGGGGGAACAGGTCAAGACAACATCCCCAGGTTCCATTGCACAATATTATTCCAGCATTTTGATGATCCTCAAGTTCACACAGCAATGGTAATTTTCATGCTAAACTCTCATCGATTACTATCCCAGTCTGCATAACGTGTATGGAGAAGTTTCCAGGCACCAAAATGAAATTTAAGTCATTGGATTGTTGTCGATGTAGCCGGGATAATCATATCCCTAAGCTCTATTCAGCTCAAAATAACATGCATCCTGGAAACATTCCTCCACTTGCAGGTTAAATTTAATGTAAAACTATAAAAATTAACCTAACTCTATTATCAAACTATGTAGTCTAAGATCTACATCCATTTAACATACTCTGCTCTCCCTCTGAATATGTTATAGTACCCAAACAAACTCTTTTATTTTTTATTTTTATTAAACCACAAAGTTTACATCAGCTATAACTGTAATGGTGTATGACATTTTTAATTAAATAGCGGTATATTCTGTCTAAAACACCAGCCAATAACTTTGATGGTAAAATAATTCATTATTCTTATATCATCACAAATAATATAACATTTAAACTTTATTATATAAAGCAATACTATGTAGCTGATTACGAATTACATTAATAAAATAAATAATAAAATAATTCATTACTCTTGTTTTACCACAAAAAGTATAACATTTAAACTTTATTATACATAGCCTAAATTTTATAACCTTCATCATACAGTGGTATAGAATAGAAGCACCAATGAATCTATATGAAACAACAGACAGACATAACATTAACAACAAAATAAATAACTGTATCTATAGCTGCAATTACAAGGAACATGCATCGCTCGCTTCGCTATTTTGCGCTATTCGAGCGCACCACTAGTTTATTTGTATATATGTTTGGACGTACGTATGTAATTAAACGCGCGCGCGGGGAACTTTTTCCTTAAAAAAACACGGCTTTTTAGGCTTGACCCCAGTTTATTCTGAAACTACAGCATTAAGCTAGCCTTACTTTATACTTAAAGCTCCAAAGTGGGAGAAATTTTCTGCGAAAATGCTTGCTTTTCAAGAAACAAAAAGTTGATTTGACCGGTTACTATGGCATTGAAGACCCTTTTCCAGTCTTAATTTCAAAACTTCGCCGTAGGGGAATACGGAGCTAAAATTACAAATAATAACACTGGTTTATTTTTTATCGTAGCTGAGAGCTTGTTCAAGAGTTACTGGTAATTGAGAGTATCAGAATGGCAGATGTTTGATACTACAAAGTTACAATTAATCAGGTAAGAGAGTGATTTTGTAGAATAAAAGTCATAAAAGGCTATTATCGTTTTGCATGACTAAGCTAAAACACATAGTAACAATACTTAGTTTTATGGCTAACCTAACTATCAGGCTCGCTCGCATTTGCTGCCTCAAGCACACCACTAGTTTATTATTTATATATATGGACGTACGTATGTCATCGCGTTTTTGTGTTAGTTATGTGTTCGACCCCGTTCCAAATTGGACTAAACAGAATCCTCTGGTTTATCGATCAGTACCCGTATCACCCTAGAAATTGAATTGTTTACCGTTTGAATTCTTTTGCGGGTGCAGTTTTTCTATTAGAGTTAGTGGCGGTGGTAAGTCAATGCGCTCTTTGTCATGCCGTGCGCAACAGTATTTACTTGAAAATACATTGTCCACTAGACTACTGCGAAGGTAAGTCTGTGTAGGTGCATGTCCAGTTGTGTCAAAGCATTATGTGTTACAACCACTACTTAGCTAAAGAATATCACAAAGAAAACTTTAAATAACGTGTATTGTTTTGTTGTTGTTTTTTTCCCTTCAATTCAAGCAGTTGCAGAGAGTTGTTACTATTGCACTGAAATCCCTTTACCCTGTATGCTAAATTAAAAAACTGGACCTTATCAGTAGCTTCAGTGTTAGAAGTCAAAATCATTCATATAAAAATAGTAGTCTTTAGGCTCGCTCGCCATTTGTGATCAAGCACACCACTAGTAGCAAATCACAGACAGGCGTAGCTGTTTCAGTTCAGTATAATGTCATATTTTATGTGTAGGAGTTTTCAAATTTGATCAAGCCTACAGACACTTCATTGTTTTCAAGGATGTGCTGGAGCTTCTGTCTATAAAGTTTATGTTCCTGGGTCCTCCACGACAAGGCAAGGGTACAACTCGCTGTCGCCTTATGAAAGAGAACATAGATCTTCTATCAGCAAAAGAAAAGGAACAGATTCATGGCAGCACAGGCACAGTGGCATTTTACTCCAATATGTTAGTCCAAGGCTCGTCTGGTCCAACTACAGCAGAAAGATAGGCAAACTGGACTATTGTTGAGGATCTCATTGAAGAAGCATCTATACTCTTTCACAGTCTTAAAAATAGTCTGGAGACTGAATCCACTTCTGAGGCAACAGCTGAATCCCTTGGAGGTATTGCAACCACGGCAGAGGTCAGTCAGGCTAGCAGTTACAGAGCAGTCTCGACCTGTGGAAAAACAAGCACAACCTACATCACTGCAGAAGATGGTGGCACGATTGAAATCTTTTACCAAAGGTAGGAAGTCCACACAAAGGGAACCTTCTCCTGTCCCACCAAAACAAGTCCCAGTAGCTGATGAAGTGGTAACATCAAAGGATTATTCTGAAATAGCTGCAATTCTTGAGAAAGTGTCCAAACAGCCTCAGTTTGCAGAAAAGGTGAAACATTCTTTCAAAGCTTTCTTGAAAATGGAGGACACTGGAGGTCAGCCTGAGCTGATGGACATACTGCCAGCACTCACCATAGGACCTGGCCTCTACTTGCTGCTCTTTAGCTACAAGTACAAGTTAAATGAGGAGTGTCAAGTTTATTATCAGAGAGCTACAGGAGAGACAACTGCACCAAAGAAATCTGAGTTCACTCTGCAAGAAATGCTTTTGCGTACTCTTGCCAGTAGCTATATCTTGTTTCAGTTCCTCCACCCATCTTCAACCTCTCAGACTGCTATATAAAAACAAAAACGATGTTCTAATTCAGTACTTTAGGGAGAAGATAAAAGACATGAGTAAAATAATTTAATATAATCCATATTCAATGCACATCACAAAAGTCCTATGAACATACATTGTTTGGTTTAGAGAAAGGATATGCCAGTGAAATGCCGATTCTTGGTAGAGGAACTTGACCATAGTATTTCACCAGTTCTGGAATAGTGTTGAATTGCGTTGGCTCAAATAAACCATATTTTTCATTTCTAAAAATTATACGAACACTCCTAGTTCTGTCACCTGCCCTGTATGTTAGAGTATATATCCCTTTTTGACTGGAGTCCCTTATCAGAAAAGTTCCATCCTTAGTGTCCCTCAGTTCAGTTTCTACAATATCACTACAATCTTTGACATAAAGCTTAATCTACATTAATAACTTTTCAAGGTAAATTTGTGATGTCCATTTACTCAGGTTGCTATGCTACACTTGTATGGGCTTTGTAATAAACTTAAGACAAAATTTCACTTAATATTATGGATACTAAAACAATAAGAACATTTTTAATACAAATTGAAGACTACACTGTAAATCAAAAGCTGTATAGCTCACGCCAAATTAAGTGTGAATCACTTGTAACAATAGTCACATGGTGTGATGTGCACACCTAATCTATTTGGTGTGAAGTACACGCCAAAGTCTGTGTGAGTTCACACCAAATAAGCCTGCACATGAATATAATTAATGTTCGGTAAAGGGTCCATGCTATTCCTTTGAGTGTGAATTTCACGCTAAGCATGCATTCACACTAGGTGGAAAGTGTGAAGGACATGCTATGCATAGATAGTGGGTGTTCACATCACATCACAGGTTTGGTATGAATTTGGTGATGAGTATCGATATGAGACAATCAAAGTCTATGATATTACAACTCACATGCTAACACTGCCCCAGCCAGCTGTATTTATCCAAAGGTCCTAGCTCTTCAGATACTGAATTGGAAGGAAGTGGAGATGAATTTGTGGTTGTAGGAGAATTTGGACTTGAAACATTACTTGGCATGGCAGATTGATAGAGAGCATAGCTCTCTCTTGGATCTGGATGTATTTTTAGTGAATGAAAGTTATTGAAGATGATAACAGTAATGTATTATTGAAGAGAAGTAAGATACTATTTGTTGTTCACAAATTGAGCTAACTTTAGATTATAGACGCAGCATAGAATAGCTAGTACTACGAGTTCTAGTGAATGTATTGATGACCTTTGGATAAACCTTTTGGTAAAGTTTACTTTTCAAATTGCAAATAATGATCAAAGTACACAGAAAAGTGTACACTGCTTCTTCAGTTCTTTGTTTAGATTGCATCACTATGTCATTAATAGACAATAATACACTGAGTCACTTTAAAGAATTCAAGATTTGATAAGTCAAGATTAACTAACTCTCTTCATTTTACTTCACTTTTTGAATACGTCTACTTATAAATTTATTGACATAGTTCACTCACATTTGAAATGAACCATATCTCTATTATTTTAACTAAGTTTAAATGAATAAAATTAGATGCTTCATCATGCCAGTAAGTTCGTAGTTGAATAAAAATAGGTAAACAGCATTCGATTAGAAATATAAGAAAATCCTAATAGCATTATTAAATAATTATACTCTTATATTGCAAATTCAGATAAATGACTTTCTGGCTGCAGCATAATCATTTAGTTGACTAGTGATATGACTACACTGTAAACCAAAAGGTGTGTAGTTCACACCAAATTAAGCGTGAATCACTTGTAACAATTAGTGGTGGGCGATACCGAGTAGTTGGTATCGATACTTCGATACTTCCAGAGGAAAGTGTCCGGTATCGATACCAGAGTGGTGGTATCGAACAGACTTCGATACCAAATATTACAATTAGCCCTGCCCAGATAGAATATCGACCTTTACCAACATCTCATTGTGGCCAACATTAACACTTGGTAAAGGTGGTTAATTTAATGTGGTTAATCTCTAGCGGTTCCTTCCAGAGCTGAATAGAAATAAATAATCAAAATAGCGAACTTTTTCATCCGTAGTAGTTGCTTTGCTTACATGTAATACTCTTCCAAATCATTTTTTTGACAATTCATCTAAATTCAAAAGAATAATTTAATTAATTTGAGTGCGCATGCGTGGTATCGATATAGGTATCGATACCGCCGATACCAGGTTCGAAAGTACTTGGTATCGATATCGAAAACATAAATCCGGTATCGCCCACCACTAGTAACAATAGTCACACCAAATTATGGTGTGATACGCACATCTCATCATTTGGGTGTGAAGTACACACCAAATTTAGTGTGAATTCTCACCACAATCACTATGAACTCATACTTACATTAATACTGAATTATTCTAAGTTACATTGATTCTAGTAATACATATCAACATTTATTTTCCAAAAAGAGATTGGTGTAATCCCAGATCTCATTAATCAGACGACTAAAATCTTAGTCAACTCTCTTATCTAGCACACAAGTGTACAAAACATTTATAAGGTAGATTACAATGATAATAGCATTGGTTTATGCCTGC
>WLWD01001083.1_pt1 | contig 149510 bp, 88 predicted proteins | sample 6712731 | NCBI WGS metagenome assembly WLWD01 (sample SAMN12718690, study PRJNA576275) | sponge metagenome | isolation source: marine sponge | host: Mycale hentscheli | place: New Zealand: South Island, Marlborough, Capsize Point | collected 2014-11-01
TGCCACTTCTAGAGTAAGATTTATGCAAGAGTTTGTGGCAGTTATCTTTCAAAGAATCTTACAGGTTTCTTGCAAGAATCTTGTGTTTTTTACTACAAGAATTCAAGATTCAAGCAAGTATATGTCAAGATCAAACTGGCAAGATTCTTACAATAGACTTTCAAGAGTCTTGCCACTTCTAGAGTAAGATTTATGCAAGAGTTTGTGGCAGTTATCTTTCAAAGAATCTTACAGGTTTCTTGCAAGAATCTTGTTAATACAATATTCAAGATTCAAGCAAGTATATGTCAAGATCAAACTGGCAAGATTCTTACAATAGACTTTCAAGAGTCTTGCCTTTTCCAGAGTAAGATTTATGCAAGAGTTTGTGGCAGTTATCTTTCAAAGAATCTTACAGGTTTCTTGCAAGAATCTTGTTAATACAATATTCAAGATTCAAAGCAAGTAATATGGTCCAAGATTAAACTGGGCAAGATTCTTACAATAAGGTCTTGCCACCTTCCAGAGTAAAGATTTTATGCAAGATTTGGGTGTGCAGTTATCTTTCAAAGAATCTTAACAGGTTTCTTGCAAGAATCTTGTTAATACAATATTCAAGATTCAAGCAAGTATATGTCAAGATTAAACTGGCAAGATTCTTACAATAGAGTCTTGCCACTTCCAGAGTAAGATTTATGCAAGAGTTTGTGGCAGTTATCTTTCAAAGAATCTTATAGGTTTCTTGCAAGAATCTTGTTAACCGATTAATGCCGGAAATTAAATTCGCGATTACGTGCGCGTACTCCGAAATTGTTTACAAGAAATCGTGACCGTCACCTCGAGGCTTGAACCGCCTGAGCTTTTTCTTGTCTAGAGGCAATACGCTTCGAAGTAACCGACGGCGATGTATTAACTAATTGAAGCTAAAGCCATCCTCTACCCGCGGGCTAAGTTTTGTTTAGTTTCTAGGCGTTTGAAGTGCGCACTCATTGGAAACTACAAGCTTCAAGGTCAGTATACCATTGTTAGCATCAGTATTGTATAAGTTTAGGCTAAGACCTCATGTTTCATAGCTATATATTGTTGTTTTAAATGTTTACCAGCCGCTTGCTTTGAAATAATTCAGCAACTATGAATTTTGGCTGTTTATTTTTTTTGTGTGAGCCATAATAATACTAGGATAATATAATATATAACCTAACAAGCAATTATATAGACTACTGTGTTTACAATTCTAGGATTTTTTTTCCTGATAATACTATGAAGCAGTCCGATTGAACTCCCATGGTGACAAAGCCACACCCCATAATCACCACTGTACCGTACCATGATGTGTCTGTTGTTACTGTTCTTGACAAAGATCGCACATCCTTCTCTTCATACCTGAGAAACTTTCTCCTAAGAAATCCATTTTATGGGCACCTTCAAGTAGGGAGAACTGGGAGGAAGAAAGTCTGTGTCCTCATGCAATAATAACTTGACCTTTTTGTGGTTAGTGTTGTTCAAAATCTATATAACCATCTGTGTATGAACAAACGAAGCTAAAATAGCTAGCCTTTTTCAACCTTTATTTCCTCCAGGTCATCAAATTCTTCATTGCTGCCCTCCGTGAAGACTTCTTGGCCACGGACCTCTACACCTGAGAAGTCTTTTGCCTTATAGAGATTCAAACGAGATGAAAAAAGAAAAAAAGAAAAAAAAATCAGAAGAAAATGATTCAGTTAAAGAAAAAACTTCAGTTAAAGAGTAAAATCTATTAACAATATTATCTAATTCATATGACTTTTGTCCCAAAACTTTTTCTACTTTATTTAACGTATTTATGTCAAACAGAAAATTTCGCTTTTGAATTACAATTATATTTAATTTTAGTTTGTACAAGTTATCACAAGTCATTGGTCTTGTGTAAGACTTGTACAAAATCATTATTGTTAGATCTTGTAAGGTTCTTGCAGGAGTCTTATTAGATCTTGAAAGCTTCTTGCAGGAGTCTTATTAGATCTTGTAATGTTCTTGTAGGAGTCTTATTAGATCTTGTAAGGTTCTTGCAAGAGTCTTATTAGATCCTGTAAGGGTCTTGCATGAAGTCTTATTAGATCTTGAAAGGTTCTTGCAGGAGTCTTATTAGATCTTGAAAGGTTCTTGCATGAAGTCTTATTAGATCCTGTAAGGTTCTTGCAGGAGTCTTATTAGATCTTGAAAGGTTCTTGCATGAAGTCTTATTAGATCTTGTAATGTTCTTGTAGGAGTTCTTATTAGATCTTGTAAGGTTCTTGCATGAGTCTTGTTAGATCTTGTAAGGTTCTTGCGGGAGTCTTGTCAGATCTTGTAAGGTTCTTGCAGGAATCTTATTAGATCGTATAAGGTTCTTGCATGAGTCTTGTTAGATCTTGTAAGGTTCTTGCATGAGTCTTATTAGATCTTGTAATGTTCTTGCATGAGTCTTATTAGATCTTGTAAGGTTCTTGCAGGAGTCTTGTCAGATCTTGTAAGGTTCTTGCAGGAGTCTTGAGTCTTGTTAGATCTTGTTAGATCTTGTAAGGTTCTTGCGGGAGTCTTGTCAGGTCTTGTAAGGTTCTTGCAGGAGTCTTGTTAGATCTTGTAAGGTTCTTGCTTGAGTCTAGTAAGGTTCTTGCAGGAATCTTATTAGATCTTGTAAGATTCTTGCGGGAGTCTTGTTAGATCTTGTAAGGTTCTTGCATTGTTAGATCTTGTAAGGTTCTTGCAGGAGTCTTATTAGATCTTGTAAGGTTCTTGCAGGAGTCTTGTTAGATCTTGTAAGGTTCTTGCATTATTCTTGCTAGATCTTGTAAGTTTCTAGCAAGAGTCTTATTAAATCTTGAAAGGTTCTTGTAGGAGTCTTGTTAGATCTTGTAAGGTTCTTGCGGGAGTCTTGTCAGATCTTGTAAGGTTCTTGCAGGAGTCTTGTTAGATCTTGTAAGTTTCTAGCACGAGTCTTATTAGATCTTGAAAGGTTCTTGCAGGAGTCTTGTTAGATCTTGCAAGGTTCTTGCAGGAGTCTTATTAGATCTTGTAAGGTTCTTGCAGGAGTCTTGTTAGATCTTGTAAGGTTCTTGCAGGAGTCTTATTAGATCTTGCAAGGTTCTTGCACGAGTCTTGTTAGATCTTGCAAGGTTCTTGCAGGAGTCTTATTAGATCTTGTAAGGTTCTTGCACGAGTTTATTAGATCTTGAAAGGTTCCTGCAAGGTTCTTGCATGAGTCTTGTTAGATCTTGTAAGGTTCTTGCATTGTTAGATCTTGTAAGGTTCTTGCATTGTTAGGACTTGTAAGGTTCTTGCAGGAGTCTTATTAGATCTTGTATAGTTCTTGCATGAGTCTTAATAGATCTTGCAAGGTTCTTGCACGAGTCTTGTTAGATCTTGCAAGGTTCTTGCAGGAGTCTTATTAGATCTTGTAAGGTTCTTGCACGAGTTTATTAGATCTTGAAAGGTTCCTGCAAGGTTCTTGCATGAGTCTTGTTAGATCTTGTAAGGTTCTTGCATTGTTAGATCTTGTAAGGTTCTTGCATTGTTAGGACTTGTAAGGTTCTTGCAGGAGTCTTATTAGATCTTGTATAGTTCTTGCACGAGTCTTGTTAAATCTTGCAAGATTCTTGCATGAATCTTATCAGATTTCGTAAGGTTCTGGCAGGAATCTTTAATAATCTTGCAAAAAAACTTGTTAAGTTTTTGCATGAATCTTAGTAGTATTCTTGCAAGATTCTTGTCCCATTTTTGGGCATGAATCTTATAAGATTCTTGTACATGAATCTTGCACTGTTCTTATCAAGATTCTTGGCAAGATCTTGAGAAGAAATTTTGATAGGGAACTAGAGAAAAGTTCATGGCTGCATTGGTTGTCCAGAAGGAAAACGTTAGTTCATTAATTTAGTATCTAGTTGCTAATCATTAGAGCTTTCAAAATATCTTATTATAAAGAATGTACAGTGCTGCCGGAACAGGGTGGGCAGGGTGGGCTTTAGCCCACCCACTTTTATATCTCACTTTCTAAATAATGCCCAATATATGGAAAGGGTCATCAATGACCCACATGGCCAGCTAGTTCGAAATTGAGCTAACTATGGCTTCCTTGGAAGAGAGTGTGGTTGAATTATCTTCTAAGCCTCATCAACCCAGGAAGTTCAACTTTCCAAAAAAGGAGTATGGAGATAAAAGTAAGCTTACTAGGTAGGTAATTAAATAACTGTAGGCTAAAACGTGTTTTTTTTTTTTTTAGGTGAAAGTAAAAAGATCCTTCCAAGCTTCCTGGTTTGACAAATGGCCATGGTTGCATTACAATGAGGTGTATGACACCGTCCTTTGTTTCACATGTATGACAGCAGTTCAACATAAGCTACAGTGGGCTTCCAATGCTGATACTGCTTTCATAGATAGGGGGTTTCAAATTGGAAGCATGCATGTAAGAAATTTGATACTCACCAGAAGAGTAAAACATATGAAGAAGCAGTTCTAAAGATGATTACATTGCCTGCAACAACTAGCAATGTTGCAGAGAGCTTGTCGTCACAACTTAAGCTTGAAAAAATGCAGAACAGGTGTTGCTTTTTGGAAGTTTTGTCTAGTCTTCAATATTTAGCAAGGCAAGGCAAGGCATTGCTATCAGAGGTCATCCTGATGAAGAATCTAACTTTTATCAGTTATTGAAGCTTAGAGCAAGAGATAACACTAAGCTACATTCATGGCTTCAAAGGAAAACCAACAAGTATACATCTCATGACATCCAGAATGAGATACTGAAGGTTATGTCTTTGCATATTTTGCGGGATGTGGTATTGTTAATTCGGTCAGCCCTCTTTTTTTCTATTATGGTTGATGAGACTACAGACGTCTCAAACAAGGAACAAGTGGTTTTGTGCTGTAGGTGGGTGGATAGAAATTTAGAGTCTCATGAAGAATTTATTGGCTTATATGAAGTTGGTTGTACCGAAGCTGCTGTGTTGTTGCAAGTCATACAGGATGCTTTAACTAGAATGAATATTGGTTTTAATAAAATTAGAGGCCAATGTTATGACGGTGCTTCATCTATGTCAGGTCGCAGGTCTGGAGTTGCAACTCGTATACTGCAAGAAGAGCCAAGAGCTCTTTACACTCACTGTTACGGGCATTCCCTTAATTTGGCATGTTCGGATTCTGTGAAGGAGTGTAAAGTGATGAGGGATTCCTTGGATGTAGTACAGGAAATCACCAAACTGGTCAAGAAGTCACCACGCCGTGATAGTACTTTGCAGGCCATCAAAGAAAGCATGGGATCTGATAGTCCAGGTGTACGAGTCCTTTGTCCAACGAGATGGACAGTTCGTGCTGATGCATTACATAGCATTGCCAGCAACTATGAAGCATTGTTACAGCTTTGGGAGGAGTCTCTTGACTTTGTTCGAGAAACTAATGAGGACTCGAATCATGGGTGTACGTTCATACATGGAAACATTTAATTTTTTTTTGCATCAGTTTAGGTGAGCTTGTCTTGCGTCATAGCGATAATCTAAGCAGGACATTGCAGTCTCCACGTTTGTCAGCTGCAGAGGCTCAAAAAGTTGTAAAAATGACTGTAAAAACCTTGGAAAGCTTACATAAGGAGGACAAATTTGATTTGTTTTGGACAAAAGTTGACAAAAAAAAGTACTGACCTCGGAATTCAAGACCCGCAGCTTTCGAGAAGAAGAAAGGCCCCTAGACGATATGAAATTGGTGAATCTGAAGGTGATTTTATTGGAGATGTGAAAATTCAATATAGAGTTATTTATTATGGAGCATTGGATTGTGTTGTATCTAGCATTAATGACCGGTTTAAACAGCCAGGCTATCAGATGTACTGTCGCCTTGAGTCCCTTCTTCTAAAGGCTGCTAACAAGGAAGAATATGAGGATGACCTTGAGTTTGTATGCAGTTTCTATGGAAATGATTTGGATCAAACGTTTCTTGATTCACAGTTGAGTATCATGACAACTAGCCTTCCTGTTGTAAAATCAAAGTTTGACCTTTTGGAGTATTTAAAAGGACTATCTGATGGTCAGAAGGAATTGCTTTCACAGGTTTGTAAATTGGTATCTTTAATTCTTGTGATGCCTGCCACCAACTCTGTGAGTGAGCGCTCATTTAGTACTCTCCGATTCGTCAAGAATTATTTGCGTTCTACTATGAAACAACTGAGATTGAACAATGTAATGATTCTCAAGGTTCATTCAGATCGTGTAGACACTCTTAATTTGATTGAAATAGGAAATGAATTTGTTGAAGGTTCTGAGCATCGTGAAAACGTTTTTGGAAAGTTTGTGGAAAGTGACCTTTAATCTTTTAGCTTGCTTTCATTTTTGTTTGGATTTCTGAATCATTTCTATATCTTACTTTATGCACAGTGAGTGACGAAGTCCCTAATAATAGTAATAATAGTGGGTGTGGTCTATGAAAGTGGGCGTTGTCAGCCAAAAATTTCGCCGGGTGCCTTGCGGGCGGATTCATTCTAACCATCAGCCCACCCACTGTAAAATTGCTTCCGCCACCTCTGATGTATGAAGTACTACTTTAAAGTAAGTACATATGTAATGTTTTTTAAAACAATACAAGTTTATGTTTAATCCTATTTTATAGAACAATGACGGCGTAGGAAAAGAAATCAGTTTTTGTCAGGTAATGTAAGCATTTTAACATTATCATAATATCTATTATTAGTCATACCGAGCTGTTATATATGTGGCTCTTAAATGTTTATTTCTTACTATTTAGTACGGAGGAGTCCATGTGTCATATTTATTATCAAGATGTTTTTATTTTACGCACATGAATAACATAATAGAAAACCTGAATGTTTATATATCGTTAATAAGAGCATTTCATTAGCTACAAAATTATATGTTGAGCATGTTAACGTACGTGTGCACAAAAAGTTACAAATATTTTTATGTGGTTTATTGAGGCTGTTAAATGTTTATTTCTTACTATTTAGCAAAGTGAGACTATGGAACAGGAAGATAATGAGGTAATTGCTGTAAAATTATCTATTGAGCATGAGATACCGAGGTATTTCAATTAGTTTCGTGCTATTTCACTTACCCCGTGCGATTTCAATTGAACAGCGATTTTTCCCATACATTTTTGAATGGGCAACTTACGCGCCGTACTATTAAAATACAAATACTTTGAAGAACTCAAATACAAATACTTTTTAATTGCATTACAATTATAGAAGCTAATGTCTTATATGGGATAATAGATCACACCTGATGAACTATAGGTCATTAAAGGTTAGGTCTTTGAACAATGTCCGTTGGGTTAAAAACATCTTTCACATTATGCTATATAATCTTTGAACTGGCACTAAAGATACAGAACTGCATAAATACACTGGATCTAGTGTTGCAAGTATGTGGTGGTTGTAGGTGTGATTATGATTCAGAGGCTCAGTGGTCTGTCTCTATTACTTGAGAGATGCTGGGTTTGATTCGCAGTAAAGAAACTTAGACATAAGTACTGCCCTTTGTTCACATATGTGACCGTCTATGGGGAAATCGGGCACAACGCGGCATGCGTAGACGTCGCAAAAAGATCGATTTAGTTCTTAAAATTGTATTAAATAAGCCTAACGAAGGGAACAGTTAGGTGATATATAGCGGGAATGGCTAAAGCTATGGCAATAAAACTTGGAGAGCTTAAGATCTGCTTGCCGAGGAGTGTGTAAGTGCAAAAAAATTTTTTTTTCGTCGGGGCCGCGTTGTGCCCGATTTTCCTGTAGACGGTCACATATATTTTAACAACAAATATATAACACGAAATAATAACTAGTGATGTGCTCTAATAGCACAAAATAGCGAAGCGAGCGATGCATGTTCCCTGTAATTGCAGCTATTCCATGCATGATTGGTGTGGCTACAAAATACTGTCAGATTATTTACTTTGCTACCTGTTTCTGTTTCGTTTTAGCTCTCCTCCTCCTTACCCTGTCTTTTTTCATTTTTTATCGCTCTCCTTGCTAATTTTTCTTCAGGAGTTTCTAACGCCCTCAAAGTTCTTGACCGAGCGTTTCTAACGTTTGGTCTACTTTTTTTTTTTTTTTTTTTTTTATCTAGCTAGCTAGATCAGACTGATGGAGGAAGAATTACATTTAAAGTGTGGTTGTGGAGATTCACAATTCAACGATAACCTGATCGGGTGCGATTCATGTGATGTCTGGGAACACCAGATTTGTAGGGGTTTTATGAAGCCACCCTCAGAGGAGGCAGAACACTTCTGCCTTCAGTGTCTTCGTCTCACTCCAGATGAGGTGGAAACATTAATTTGTTGTCGAAAAGTTATTCACCATGTTTCTAAGAATAGACATGTAGTTGTATTTTCTAAGAAAGAGTTAATGAAGAGTATCAAGATAACGGAAGGAGGGTTCAAGGAAGTGTTGAGGGAACTTAAAGGTTTTATTATATGGAAGAATTATAGGAACAAGACGTTTACAGTGAATTTTTCTTTATTAGAAGAAATGATAGAGCGTTATTTTAAGGACTGCCATGGTGTTCTAATTGGCGAATCTGGTACTCCTCACAAAGAACCGCCAGCTAGCCACAAGTCTGCTCATAACCCTCCTCCATTGTCGCCGTCTCAAGTCAGTGAGTCTTCAGAAGAAAGAGTAGAAGAACAAGCTCCAGTCGATGAGTCTGTTCATAACCCTCCTCCATTGTCGCTGTCTCAAGTCAGTGAGTCTTCAGAAGAAGGAGTAGATGAACTGGGCATCGCTACTTCGTACGGCGGGTAAACAAAACAAAATGTTGCTAAGAAGGTTACCCGGCCCACGCAAGCGCGTAGGAGAAAGGGTACACACGTACGCCCACGCAAGAACAAAAACAATTTCTAGACCTAAATATATATATATATCGCGAACTCATTAGAGAGTCAGCTCGGCTAGCTTCGCTCGCTTCGCTGAATTAAACAAACATTATTGTTACTAATAGCTCATTTTCTCGTGCTAACAGCCAATATATGTTAATTAAAACTCAACCTGCCGTTTCGACTTCTTGACCCCTGAAGAGGACTTCGGCAAGAAGTTGAAATGTTGAGTTGAGTTGTAATTATCATTTATTGGCTGTTAGCATCAGAAAATGAGCTATTAGTAACAATAATGTTTGTTTAATTATTATTTCTTGTTGTTGTTGTCATATTTTTTTTTGGTTAGCAAATCATTTTGTGCATAACAAGTGCTGAGGTTACCAACCGTTGATGTTGTTTGTTGTTGCAAGCAGAGAATGTATATATATAAACTTGTGTTCCGTAGCTATAACAATTGTGTAAAATGGGTGGCTATTTCATCTTCATTTAAAGTTGCTGTTTGTTCGTAATAAAATGCGATGCATGTTCTTACCATGCCTGTTACTACCAGGTGTGATACAGGCGTTGCTAATGTGCATGATGATCTTAACAGTTGTATAACATGCGGACATTAACATGCCTGTTCTCCCAACCGGCACGTGACAGAGTACATGTTTATCTCATGCATGTTGGGTGTTACAGGCCTGTAGCTGCTTGCAACTGTCCTGTTACAGGCGTGACTTTTCACATAGGGATAATATTCATTTTAGATCCAATTCACCGCTACTTGTTTAATATTAATATATATATATATATATATATATTCCACCATTGTTAAAATAATTCTATGACAGGAATGATGAGTACACGGGGGAGGTAGGGTTGGGAGGGGAACTAAACTAAGCTAGAAGCTCTAGTCGAAATAAATAAAAATGCAATTAATATATTACATCACTACACAGATATTTGAGCTTATTAATACCTATCACGACTCTCATTGGAGACCATGAGCTACAGTGGAAGAGGTCCTTTCCTATCAACATCATTTGATGAGGCAACACTTTGAGTTACACGACAAATTTTGTTTGCGCATTTGGTATTACACATGCACGTGATGTGTAACTACAACATGCCTTCAATACACTAATGATAGTGAATGCAATCCACAATTTAGTATCATTAAGCAAGTAATTAAATAGCTTCAAAATTACCAACAAAATGTAAGACAAAAGGCTCATTTTTAACACAATGTGGCTACCATTCCTATCATTGTAGTTAACAATGTTTTGTGGTATTTTTAACTTGTTCTTAAATTGTAACATCAAGTTATACACATTGATTTCTCCAGCGCTATAAACCAATAGTAACAATCAGTTGACAAATTTAATTGAATTCGGGTTCAACTAGCAAAAACAAGAAAGAAACGGAAGAATTACTACTACTTTTACGGATAACGGGGTGACACTATCAGTCAGTGAATTAACTTTATTTACTTAACCTCACCTCCTTTCTAGTTGAATTAATGCAAATAACAGCCAAATTGCACCAATCAAATGAAACATTTTCATTTGAAATCTGTAAAATAGATAAATAATTTCCAGCTCAACTATGCTCCTCTTCCCTCCTCCTCCTACTTGTACTACCCTAATCCACACATAGCTAGCACAGTGGAATGCACGACTTCTATATATTGGTTGAAGAGAAGAAAAATAGGAAGATTTGAAGATACCTCGATATTAGAATGAAACAATGCAGTGAATAACTTGAGGCACTATCTGGACAACCCACAATGGATAACACTATACCCTAGTGTGCACTTCAGCTAACCCAATTCCACTGTTCATTAGAATACTGACAAGAATATTATTATCCCTTTTCACAGATTTCTGCCTCCCTCCCCGTGTAACTTATATTATGGATAGGAAGAGAACACTCCGGTTCATCCTGACCACCGCAATATCCAATCCTTCTGTCATCTTGACCAGCCGTAGATAGTGTAGATTCAGAAATCCTTGGGGTACACTCCTACAACAATTAAAATATGAAGTAACCATCACAAAAAAAACCCTCTATCGACTTCCCGTAGGATAAGTATCTTAACTGCGCAAGTTACTGTCTCCCAATGTCATGGAATCAGCATACCAAAGATTAAAAAAAAATTTTCTTTTTAATGAGAGCAACATCAAAATTTCACACACATCTATTTATTCTGCATCTCTTTCATGCTCAGTGTACCTCCTTCATACTCAGTGTTTCCCCAAGTAGAACGGAATTACACCTCTGACCACACCCATTTAAACAATGGAATAATACATCGATGTCCATAGTTATGGTTTTAGATGGCAATATTAGGCCAGCTGAAAACATTCTAGGAGTTCTGACCGTTTTATTTTTGTTTTTAATTAAGTTTTATCTACTTATTTCTTCAAAACTGTAGGTGTAGGGGTCAGCAGAGTAATTGTGAATATAGTCATTCCCGAGTGGTACACTTATATCAAATTAATGGATTACTCACATCTGGTTGATTTTAATGCAAACATTCGATTGAGGTTGCTCTAATTAATGTATTTCCACCTAAAGACGATCGAGACATGAGTAGTCCAGTAATTACATACTGTCATGATTATTACACATCTCAGCTGTTCTTTACTGGGACTACTACATTATGATGAACATACACTAATAAAATAGATTTAGTAACACAACCTATGAAAAAAAGAATGATTACAATATTGTGTAGGGACTGAAAATATTTAGTACAAATCAACACTCACACCTTAAAACCCCTCTGCAACTTAATTATACCTTCGACAGACCAAAAGTGAGAATTCGCACCTCCGGTTGGATGAGATACAGTAACCATAGAAGTGCCGCACCTCACTAAAAATATTAGATCATTACTAAACGCACATGGTCCCGAGGCAACGTGAGGGGCACGTGCGCAACATGACACGGGCTATGTATAGTAGAGAATATGAGCTTCGCCCAGAATTAAATACAAGTCAATGTAGAATATTACTTTAACATTATCGGTAAAATGGCAAAACTGACGAAAACAATAAAAGTAAACAATTATATTCAAGTAACTAATGTTCGACGATGTTCGGAATCCTTTTCACTGAACCTTTCACGTATATTGCAGACTGGCTACTGTGTGAAACTTCTGTCTGGTTTGACCCAGACAAGTAGAGAAAATCATCCAATTAGCTAGCTAAAAGAAAGCTTACTGGAAGCATTAATATCAAGAGAATTGCAACATGAATGATGGCAAGCTTATTCATCCAATTTGGAAACAGTTCATTTAAAAATATTCATCTATTAACTTTAAATTTGTTTATGTCTTACATTAACTTTCCTCATTCTTTCATTGTTCGTTTATTCATATATTTATTTATTTCTACTTTTTACCTGTATATTTCTTTACACTGCTTACGTGCCTCTGCCATTTTACCACCCTTCTGTCTATGCTCTCACCATCGCTTATTTCCTTTGGCCATTTGCATTTTATCACCATCCACCCTCCAGCTAAGTGCATTATATATATATATATTTTTTTTTTCAGTTTCCAGCAGTTTTTCACATATATTGATGAAGGCTCTTATGAAGCTGAAACATCTGGGTTTATTCTTTAATAGATACTATGTAAGCATTCTATTATATTCCAAATATGAAAAGAAAAAAAAAGAATCAAACTCTTTATGATATGGCCTCTATATTAGTTGCCATAAAGCTTAAAAAGATTCAATTGTAGTAAACGATCAAATATACAGTACACAAAGTAACTAATGAGTGTATTTTACTAGCAATGACATAATCAACCAAATGATCAAAAATATAACCAGAATATTATGATTCACATAGTTTTTCTATAGCGAGATGATGATATGTCATAAAAAGATGTATTTCTTTCATGGGTTTGTTCTACACTGTTTAAGCTTTCTCTAATTGAATTATTTTGTTCAGAATTGTTACTTCTTTTGTTAGAATTATATGATGGATTAGACGGAAGGTTTCTTAAAAGTCCAGTAGATTCATCAAGGGTGTGTCTTGGTTGCCGATAGTGATTCATGGTTCTCGCCCTGTCAAGAATAATATCACTTGAATCTTCAAATATCACTTCCTGATGATTTGCATTTGTCCTGAATTTCTTGCAGTACACTACCAAATAGCCCACCATATATACTAGTGGGAGAAATACGGCAACATACTGCACACTAAACAAAATTATGTTAATAGTGGATGTCGACTTAGGATCAACTTTGTATATAACATGAAGGTACAATGTGACCACATTGAGAAAGGCTAAATTTGAAAAAATTAGTATATCGACATAATTTAAAAAGTTAAGATCTGCTCGATATGGTCGAAAAATAGATAGTAGTATGATCATAACAGTAACCACAATTTGCTGGATCATAAACCTTAGTATCCAAGTGTCACTCAAAGCATATGCTAAAATGGTGATAAGGCGCCAAAGAAAGTAAAGCCCAGCAAAATACCTGCAGTCTTTTCTATAGCAACCTTGAAATGTGTCCAAAAGTATGTGTATTTTTATTGTTGGATATATTTTGTTGAGTATAGAGAATTTGAATATGATAGCTTCAACAGCTCTTAGTGGAAAATCTAGTAAGAGGAGTGGAGCGGTGGCAACAAATGTTGTAAATATGACAACACCTAAAGAGAAATATACCCAGTATTCCTTTGTATTAGAATCATACTGACCAGCTAGGTACATTCTGGAGATGTTATCATCTAACTTCGTAGTTGTCATAAGATACGATGAAACAGTACCAAACTTTGTGTACGAAAGAAGAAAAAATGTAGCAAAAGCTGGTAAAAGTGCATTATGCATTATATTGAGTCTTTTTCTCAGACAACTAATGATCCAAGATTCCCTTGTGGTTGTTTCCCACCTACATATCTTGATGTTAGCCAAAGCAATGGAAGCAGCTATCACAGCCAGGGGAAGAAAAGCCACTCCATATTCCAAACACATTGCAGATAAGGTATCCATATTGGAACTCAAGCAAACCTTGCTTTCAATATTAAAATTGAGATTAAAGATATCATAAGGAAACTTGTAAATTTTCATCAATATTCCTGCACCTTGACAGGAGAATGGCATTATACTGTTCATTGGAATGCCTCCATCTGCATCTAAGCTAAATGTTGAAGCAACAACTTGGCTGTAGAAGATAAATGAGTTAGCAGGTCCACTGGTAAGGCGTATATCGAAAACAATGATAAGAAAAAATAAAACTGATAATGGTAAATAAACACTTGCTAAATAGATGGTGATCTTTGAAGCGATGTTAGTGTTATTGCATAGAATACATTCAAAATCTTGATCGTTAACTATAGGACCATAGTTTTTAAAGCACTCACCACAAATAATACCACGCCGATTATTTCTGCACATCTCATTATCCACTATCGTGTCATTCAACGTTGTTAGAGGTTTGCTACGCTCAACACAGTAGTGATAGGGACATTCAACAACATAATAATGAGTATAATTATCACCCACACTCCCCATCCAAATATTTTTTGCTATTTTAACCTCTTTATCATCGCAAGTAACAAATGATGGCTTGTATGGATAGCATGTACAACTGGAGGTAATATTGTCATAATAATATCCTGGAGGGCATGCATTTAAGTGTATAGCAACATCTATTATCCATGGACGCTCACCAGCTGCTCTCAGTGTGGCATATACTGTAGTATTCACAGTATCTCGTAATGTAACATCACTATTAAAAGGTATTACTTCATTGCTCGTCATATTATCTTTGAACTGTATGTAGAAAAAAATATCGTTGTTTCTCAAAGTAGCGTTAAGATCGTCCGATATATTGATTGGTAATTTAAATTTCTTACCTGGGATTGCCTGACCTCCGCTTTGCTTAATAACTTTGCCTACATTCGTGCTGATGTGATCCTCACAAAAAGATAAATTATGAGATCTGTATTGTTCTATATTATCATAATACTCCCAGCCTAACCAGCAGAAAGCTTCACACTTGGAGCCATCAGCCAATGAGATATCTCTGCAAGGCAATATTGATGTAGCATGAATAGAATTAGTTTTCTTCCCTCCATGATCGGTATTGTTAATGAAGATCATAGAAATTTTCCATTCGTTGGAATCTAGAACTTGTCCTGCATATCTAACGAAGCAGTTCGAATCACTTTCTCTTGTTTGTCTTGAAACTATTTGAGCATACAGAGCACCTCCATGCATGAGTGCAGTATTATTGTGGAACATCATGTCTGTTCCTTCTCCTAGATCTAGCGTGCTTGGTCCTAACAGAGCTATAGCTCCACCAACCATACCCTGATTTTCCACAAACATAACAGTGGTGTTTTCAATCAGTGCACTCCCGTCTGATATTGCTAAAGCACTTCCTGTGTTACCAATAAATTTGATAAAGTTTATAAACCTAACGTTGCTGGAGCTAATATACAATACTCCAATCCCAAGTTCTTGACCATCGTTTTGAAACTCTAAAGGGATTTTCTCATACCACTGATTTGAATTGCTCAGAAACTCGCAGTTCATCAGTTCAATGCTGGGCATGATTCCTGTGTGTTGAATTAGCTTCCAAAATTGATAAATATAAATAGCTGATCCCAGCCTTGCGAAATTATATTCAAATCCAGAATTGAATACTGTAAATTTGGCAGGTGTTGATTGGCGTGTCCAAGTCAGGACTAAGCCCCCTCCATTAATTGCACTGTTGTTTCTGAATGAGGAATTGTCCACATGGAATGAATTTAATAAAGAGTATGGGTTCTCTACAATATAATGGACCAACCTCGCACCTCCACCACCCCCTCCTGAGAGAATAGAAGCACTATTGTTATCAAATATGCTATTCCTTATAAAGACATTACTACCAGAAGCACTATCATAGATACCCACATACAAACCGCCGCCCCATAAGGCCTCGTTACTGCCAAATACACAGTTGTCAATCACAACAGTTGTTTCTGAGTTATTGCCTTTTATACTTACCATGAGCCCACCACCGCGTCCCAATGATTGATGATTCATTTCTTTTGGATATATAAATCCACCTCTACCATAGCTTCTTGCAACATTGTTTAGAAAAGAGCAGCCAATAAATTCATTATACGATCCCTGAATGTAACCATCTGTTTTATTGCAATATTTTCCAGGTTTGCAGTAAGTGAGTTCAAGCAAGACTCCTCCACCACCCCCTCCTAGGTCTGTCCCAGTACTTATTTCATCGTCATCACTAATGATGTTGTAAGAAAATACACAGTTCATAAAGGTGCTATTACCGGATGTGTCAAACAGAGCCATGCCTGTTCCATTTGGACTGAAATTGACTCCAACACTGTCCATGTATACACTTGTGCAACCTTCAAAATATAAGGCCACGTTAAATTTACTAATGTTTCTTGAGTTCTTTCCGTCAAATAATTTGCTAGTACTGTTTCTTAATGTACTACAACTTTCGAAGTTTATATTAAATAAACTAATATTGGTAGCATTGATAAAAGCAAAGCCAACATCTTCTCCACAAGTAATCGTAGATGGGGAGCCTACAAATATCATGTCTGTGACATTCTCAAATGAATGTGGAGAGTGGAAGATAAAATGATTGCCTGCTGATAGTATCAACCTTGTATAGGATAGGTCAGTGAGATTATCAAAGACCCAGTCTAAATCTGGACATGGATCACTTGAAGCATTGCTGAACAAACAACTGTTGCTGTAAGAAGTTTCTCCACCTCTGATATAAATGTTGTGAATTTCTGATTCACAGGTAGTAGTAGCAAAGAGCAGGGAAATGAACAAGAAGCTGCAAATGGCAGTTGACATTCTTGGTCAATTACTCAAGACAGCACAACCAAGTTGATACTTTAGAATGCACAAAACCGAGCAAAACGTAGTTCGTTTGCCTGTTGGTGGTTAGACGCACAGCATAGCTTGCGTGACAAAAACAACGACTTAGGGTCAAAGTTTTGCGACACCGGGCAAACATCGCGAGAACAAAAATAGTATACCGCTCGTAACTCAAACTAAGCTGGCTACACGATACGAATTTTACCTCCTCAACTTAGGTAAGGGAACCAGTAGTTCACTTCTCCCACTATAGCTAGCTCACATAGCAAGTTATATACTTAGTTTATTTTTTAAATACTCTCCGGGATAATAGATCATTGTCTCAAGCTAAATTTGAATGAAATTAAAGCAGTGATCATTTCCATTGCAAGTTTTATATTTGTGTAGACTATTAGGCTACATAGAGTTGGCTTGCTGGGGAGATGAAGGGTTATTTCTTCAACTTTTCATTTTAACAATATAGAGCACTGACATTGACAATGTTTCCTTGATCTTCTCTAAATCAATCTGAATTAAGGAATAGTAGTACAAAATACACAAATTGAAGCATAGTTAGTTCATCATGCCAGTACACAATCTTCTCCCGACAGACGAATGTTGATTGCGAAAATGACCAAGTCAGCAATCCACCAAGCCATGATAAGGAGAGATCCAATGACTCCCACAAATAGCATTCCACAAGTGGTGAGATGAACTACTGCTATAAAATTATATGAGCATTAATAGTGTAATTATGCCTAGTAATGAACTAACTCACTAGCTTTAATCAGTTAAAAAATATTCATTTTCAAAATTAGCAAAATGATGATTAGCTATAGATGCCTTAAAATAACTATACCTGGTGTTTTGTCGCTGGTAGATTTGAAGCAAATACAGCCACTTATGCTGCTGCACAAATTTAAGATAGTTCCCAAAAGTATTAGCAGTTGTACCGTGCCTAATAGTATATAGAATTAAGTGATGATCATTATAATGTAAACAAAATATTGTTGGGTAATTATGATACAGTTGTATAGAATTAGGATTGTTCCACAGAATCGCAGTAGCTGGAGAAATTACTACAAGCAGAAATCTCAGTGGGGGTACATGATCTAGCTATTCTGCAGAATTAATTTACACCCCAAAAAGTTTCTCCCCCCCAAAAAAGAAAAGCTACTTTAGACAGCAATTAATTATTTTCGTCTTAATTTTTTAACATTAAAGTAGATAGCTAGTTACGGTAAGCAGTGATGTTACCCAGTGCATATAAAGTTGCTAGAGGTTACGATTCACTGTTACCAAAATATTATTAGATTTCTTAGCTAGTGCACTCTTTAGCGGATTATGGAACAACTCCAAACAGTTGTGAGACATGATCATCATGACTAGCTATTTGCCATAACTTTGTTTGTGTTATAATAGTATCTCTGAGTATCACTATTGTAGCCCATTATACTAATCCAGGAGTATGTTTGAAAATCATATAATATAGTACAACTAAATGCCATCAAATTTGCTCCTGCAAATTACTTGAAATTAGCCTACTTCTATATTACCCAGCATTGATTGTCCAATGTAGAAGTTGGCTGCTCCAGTTGAAGATAAGAAGATGCTAAGGAGTAGAGCAGTCAATTGTTTAGGTCTATGGTCTTCTCCACAAGCTTGATTCTCAACATTATAAGTGTATCGAGAACACGAGGGTCTACATGTCCTATTTTGAAGAAAGAAGCATTGGCTGCATACAAATTCTCCTGCAACACCAGTTACATTTTTTAGCAATTGAAAAACATAAAATCTTGTAGTAATGTGTATGGCTTTAGTATGCTACACATCCTTCAATGATCACAGAGCTCAAGTGAATCAAAAGTATTTATTAAAATATTAACTTCTCTTTTGTTTTCTGTGTTGACTAGCGTAAGTAAGATGCAGGATTTATGCTACCCATGTAAAATAAGAAAACAATTATTATCGGCCAAACACACTTAATACAAACTTATAATTTATTTAAGCAATTTGCATGTCCTTAATTTAGCTATAGCACAAGATGTAAACTTTCCTTGCAAGAACTATCAGCTATAACATAGTTAAATCAATAAAAAAAAATTGATAGCTTACCAGCCACACATTTCACTAAATCAGTAGTTATATTCTGGAATTCTGAGTCCAGGCAGTCTTTCATGCTTATACAGTGAAGTGTTTTTATCCTAAGGAAAATACTAAACTAATGAAAGAACTAATTCAGCGAGCGAGCGAAGCGAGCGAAGCTGACTATCAGTCGTGTTCAATTGAGATTTCAGATATATATATATATATATGTAGGTATGTATGCGTACGTCAAAAAATTTCGCCCGCGCTTCTAATTACGTAAGTTAGGTAAAGCGTTTACAGTTCCGGTATTTTTCAATTAACGAGCACGGAGAATCAACTAAGTTTCAACCAAAAAGTTTATTGGCGAGCGAGCGTAGCGAGCGAGACACTTACAGGGGTAACACAATCGAAAATCGGGGATGTTTATTTATTGGCGAGCGAGCGAAGCGAGCGAGACACTCTCAGGGGTAACACAATCGAGATTTCGCTATATTTATTTATTTATCTGTTTATGGGGTACGTGAGACCTCTGTTTTCGCACGCGCTTCTAATTACGTAAGTTAGGTAAAGCGTTCACAGTTCCAGTATTTTTCAATTAACGAGCTCTGAGAATCCTTAGTGGCGGTGGTAAGTCAATGCTCTCTTTGTCATGGCTATAAGCCGTGCGCAACAGTATTTACTTGAAAATACATTGTCCACTAGACTACTGCGAAGGTAAGTCTGTGTAGGTGCATGTCCAGCTGTGTCAAAGCATTGTGTGTTACAACCACTACTTAGCTAAAGAATATCACAAAGAAAACTTTTAAATAACGTGTATTGTTTTGTTGTTGTTTTTTTTCCTTCAATCCAAGCAGTTGCAGAGTTGTCACTATGGCACTGAAATTCATTTACCAAGTATGCGAAATTTAAAAACTGGACCTTATTTTCAGTAGCTTCAGTGTTAGAAGTCAAAATCATTCATATAAAAACAGTATAGTCTTTAGGCTCGCTCGCCATTTGTGCTCAAGCACATCACTAGTATATATGTATGTATGGATGGATGGTACGTATGCTCTTTAAACGCGCGCGCGGGGAACTTTTATCTCCTAAAAACACGGCTATTTAGGCTTGACTCCAGTTTATTCTGAAACTACAGCATTAAGCAAACCTTACTTTATACTTAAGCTCCAAAGTATGAGAAAATTCCTGCTAAAACGCTTGTTTTCAAGACACAAAAAGTCGATTCGACAGGTTACTATGGCATTGAAGACCCTTTTCCAGACTTAATTTCAAAACTTCGCCGTTTTATGGGGGGATACGGAGTGCCGGTTGTTGGTTCAAGAGCCGTTGGTAGTCAGAATGCCGTAGTATTAATGCTATGGAAGCTACTACTTCTCGAGGGAAGCTGAGATAAGTACGCAATTCCATATTTGTTAGCTAAATATGCCAAATTAACTCTGGCCATTCTTTTTTGTAGCTAAGAGCTAGTCAACAGTGACTGGTAAATTCAATAGTCAGATTGGCTCAAATTTGGTACTACAAAAGTTACCACTGCTCAAGAAAATGAGGTAAGAAAGTAATTTTGTATTTGTGTGCTAAAATTGATTGTCTTTTGTTTTTGTAGGTGAGAGCTTGTTGTCAAGAATTCAAGGTAATTCAGATGGTCAAAGTAACTTCAATTTGATACTACAGAAGTTATCAATACTCAAGAATGTAGTAATTCCATATTTGTTGGCTAAAATTACAAATAATAACACTGGTTTATTTTTTATCGTAGCTGAGAGCTTGTTCAAGAGTTACTGGTGATTGAGATTATCATAATGGTTGATGTTTGATACTACAAAAGTTACCATTAATAAGGTAAGAGAGTGATTTTGTATTTGTTTGCTGAAATATGTCATAACTGCTATTATAGTGTTTGCATGAAGTAAGCTAAAACATAATAACATTTTATGTTACCTAACTATCAGGCTCGCTCGCCATTTGTGCTCAAGCACACCACTAGTTTATTTATTTATTTGTATATATGTATGGACGTATGTATGTCATTTTGTACTTTGACCCTCGCGTTTTTGTGTTAGTTATGTGGTCGACCCCGTCCCAAATTGCACTAAACAGAATCCTCTGGTTTATCGATCAGTACCCGTATCACCCTAGAAATTGAATTGTTTACCGTTTTGAATTCTTTTGCGGGTGCAGTTAAAACTTGAAAACTTAAGGGACTTCCATTTCTATTCGAGTTAGTGGCGGTGGTAAGTCAATGCACTCTTTGTCATGGTTATAAGCCGTGCGCAACAGTATTTACTTGAAAATACATTGGGTAAGTCTGTGTAGGTGCATGTCCAGTTGTGTCAAAGCATTGTGTGTTACAACCACTACTTAGCTAAGAATATCACAGAGAAATTTTTTAAATAACGTGTATTGTTTTTTTTTTTGTTTTTTTTTTCCTTCCAAGCAGTTGCAGAGAGTTGTTACTATGGCACTGAAATCCCTTTACCCTGTATGCTAAATTTAAAAACTGGACCTTATTTTCAGTAGCTTCAGTGTTAGAAGTCAAAATCTTAATAGTATAGTCTTTAGCTCGCTCGCCATTTGTGCTCAAGCACATCACTAGTAAACATAATCAAAAATAACTATAGCGTTGTACTTATTTCCATGAGGATCTAAATCCTTCTTTGGTAATGCCCATGCAGTAACACCGACTGTCAAGAAAAATAAGGACGTTTGATAAAGCAGCATCCTCACCATCTCAAAAAAGTGACTCCACCGTGATTACCTCCACCGGGCTTCATCGCACGTACGCGTTAAAGTTCAGGCGGCGGCTAAAGTGGGCGTGGTTACATTGTATTTTGGGGCAAGCGCTGAAAACTCGCACCTGTGAAATAGTGGCAGGCACTATTTTTTTACCTGTATAGCTGATCTTTTACCTCTTTGAATGACAAAAAATACAACAACAAAAATCCCCAAAAACTATGAGTGCGCATGCGCGAGAGGGTTATAGTAGTCGACCTGTCTGTCTGTCTGTCTGTCTGTCTGTCTGTCTGTCTGTCTGTCTGTCTGTCTGTCTGTCTGTCTGTCTGTCACGCTCTGATTTTGGAGATTACTGACAATTAACCTTTGATTTAGGTAACTTACTCAGGACGAAGATTTAGGACATTTCATTGTGCTATTTTTTTTTAATTTAGGGCGAATTGTTGAGAAAACGCTAAGCTTTCAGCTCCGATTAGGTACCATACCGTCATGTCATAATCACCTGAGCAAACAATTCGTGCAGCCAGCGGTGTAGTTTACTCTATGTTGGTATAGGGTTACAGAATCTATACCACTTGTGTGGAAGCGGAAGGTGCCTGAAGCGGGTGCTGTAGTTACCATGACCCTTTACCCAGCGCAAGTAGTTAGAATGTACATACACATTTTTTCACGAAGAAACAATTTATCTATAACTATAACGAAAGTAGAATGAAAATCTTTGCTTAACAAATACAATTGATATAGCTAATTATACACACATTTCTTTCTACACTCAATATTCACACATTTTTTTTTATCGGGTTCGTCTCAATGTTTCTAGTTAGTTGTGCTCCTGTATAGCTCTATTTGTTGCTGTGATGTATATAGCTACACACTTTAAATATCCTCCGAACAAAATAAGAAAAAGCAATAGCAAGACGGAGTCACACTTAGGTGTTAATGACTTGAATTTCCAACTTCATTTGTTAAATTCTTCAAACTTGGCATAACTGTGATGCTAAATTCTCTGCATCAGTTTTCTCTTCTCACTAAAACTTTCCCGCTCTCTTAGTTTCTTTTTTTTTCCCCTTCTTTTTTTAGTTACTTTGGAGGATGTTTTTACTTCAAAATGTCAATTTTCATGCTAGCTAGCAATATACATGGAGGAGATTACCATCTAAGACTTCAATCAGTTCTAAGTGTAATTGTACAGCACTAAATTTCCCTAGCGCATACGTAGCTACACAGTGGCGTATTCTCTTACGGTGCTTCAGCTAACCGTGTACTGTACTGCGCGCTTCATTATGGCTGATGTCCATTACCGAATGGGACTCTAGTTGCGTAGCAACTTGCGGCCTATATAAAAGCAGGGTGGCGTTCGTAGTGAGACGCTAGAAACGTAGAATAAGTCTCACAAAATGTAAGAGCTTTCCTGATTTCATTTACAGCTAATTTGATAGTTTTTATGTTGTTTTAGGTAGTTGACGGAGCAGTAACAATTTATATACCAATTATTATATCGAACTTTAGCATCATCAGGTAAGATATATACAAGATAACAGTAACTAATCAGCAATTATTAATTACATAAGTAAGTAATTAGAAATATTATAAATAAATGAGTAAAAATCAACAAGAAATAAAGGCACAAATAAATCAAAAATTAAATATTATAAGAAAATATTAACTAAGAAAAACAAGAATTTTGGATAAAATAATAATAAGTTAATAGTCAGTAAGAAATATGAAAATTTGTATATGCATGTATGTAATTAATGATGGAAGTAAATAGAAGGAGTAAGTATATGCATGAAACCATATCATAAGTCAGTTTAACCAAATTTATATGTTTTATTAGAAATACAACTTTTGCATAATAGCTAAGTGAAAATTGATTATTAGATAAAAGATATAGAGCGTTTTCACCATTTACACAATAATGAAGTCACCAGTACTAACACACAATTTACACATTATTGTCAAACTACTGGTGTATGTAAGCTGCACTTGCTGAGTAGTTTTAAATCTTTTTACACAAGTGTAGCAGCAACTCAGAATAACTTGCAGTCTGCTTGTGATTGCCACCAGTTGATGCTTCTGGTTTAATCTCAATCTTAGATTTTGGACTTAGTTTTGGAAAATAGTTTTGTTCCAGCTCAGCAGTTTTAAGCTCATAAGTTAATGGAAGCTAACGAAGTTATATGATAACATGAATTGGTAAATTGAAATTGTTAGTTTCAGGTTTGCTCTGTGAACTGTGAGACAATAGCTACCAGTTTCCACTAGAAAATTGCCTTGATCTCAAGGTCATCATGTACAAAAGCAGAGTTGGGAAATATCACAAGACCGCTTGGTTTAGCCACTTACAAATTGGTTAAAAAAAAAAGAAAAAGAAAAGAATTGTATGAAGCACTGATTATTTAGATCAATGATATTTGAATATTTAATACATCCAATCTCCTGGTGATAGTTCATAAACTATCGTAAACTCTTGAAATTCAGAGAACTTTGATACTGGCTCCATCCTGATCCAAGCGCGGACAAAAAAGAAAAAAGCAGATACATAAAAAAATAAAATAAAATAGGGCACTCTGCCAGAGGTGCTCTCATCCTTGCCTTGAGTTTTTCCTACATATATAAGTACCAAAGTGATGGTGTGGTTGTGTCACATCTGTTACTATTTGTGGCCGGAGGCTCAGAAGTGACAGGGTTGTACCCCTAGTTCCTAAGTTCACAAGTATAAGTGTAAATCTGCCACAACATTCTCTCCAGGTAGTTGCCTGCACGATAGCTTTTCACAGGTAAGTTAAAAGTCCTTTTAATGGAAATGCGCAATAAAATGTACGAGTCTGAGTGAACGAATCCTGAAACAGAAGTGAACACAGTTTATAAAACCTTGGGCACAGCTCTTACTCAACTGAAATGTCAAAATTTTCTTGTTGACGGAATGCCCAACAACACAACTGTCAGTTCTCACAAATGATGTTGTCCACACTCAATAATAGAATATTATGTTTCTAAGGAAGTATTTGAATAAGTAAATAAAATTAGTAAATGAATAAAAAATAAGAGTTAAAATCATTATAATTAAGTAATCAAATATGTAAATAAAATAAACGAATAAATACAAGAGTTTAGAAGTGGAAAGATAACTAAATTATTAAGTGAAGTAAAAATAAGAGTGTATTAAACATAACTAAGTAAATTATATAATATAAATGAAGTGTAGCTAAAAATATAAGATAAAAATAATAAGTAAATAAAGGAGTAAGTTAATAAGATAATGTAAGTAAAAAATAAGTTAACAAAAGGAATAAATTAATAAAAGAGTAAATACATATGAGAATTTAAATATAAGTAAGTAATATAAATAAGTAAATAAATGAGTAAAGAAATAAGAGAGTAAATATAAAAGTAAATGAATAACAAAACAAAGGAGTAAACACCTAAATAAGTGTAGTTAAAATTTTAGAATATATGAATAAGTAAATAAAAGAGTAAATAAAGATGGGTGTTTTAAATATAAGTAAACAAATAAGTAAATAAATGAGTTAATTAATCAATAAATAAATAAGTATTGAATAGGTAATTTCATGAGTAAATAAGTAAACATAAGATAATTTAGTTATTTATAAATAAGTAAATAGCTAAATAAGTAAATAGCTAAATAAGTAAATAAAAGAGTAAATAAATAAAAGTGTTTAAATAATAAGTAAGGAAATGGAAAAATTAATAAATGAGTAAATTAATAAATAAGAGAGTCTAAAAGTATGTAAAATAAATATTTAAATAAAGGTGTAAATAAATAAAGAATAGTTTAAATATGAGTAAGTAAATGAAAGAATAAATAAAGGTGAAAATAAATAAATAAGAGAGTTGAAATAAAATTAAGTAAAGTGAAAACGTAAATAAGTAAGCAAATAAATAAGTAAGAGTTAATATTTAACAAGTATTGAATTAAGTAAATATATGAGTAAACAGGTAAATCAGAAGCTAAATACAATTAAATAAATAAAGGGGTAAAAACAATAAGTAGAAAGTTTAATATACTTAAGTAAATGTATAAGTAAATCAATCAGTCAATCAATAAGAGCATTAAAAAGTACGTAATTGAATAAGTAAATAAATGTGTAAAATAAGTAAATAAGAGAGTACAAATACAAGAAAGCAAATGAATAAATTAAATACATGAAGAAATAAATAAAATGAGAGAGTATGATATTATAAGTAAGTCAATTTAATAAATAAATAATTAAATAAATAGACAAGGGAGTTTAAAAAAATGAGTAACTGATGAAGTAAATAGACAATAAATAAACAAGTGTATTTATAATGTCAGTAAGTAAATGAATAAGTAAATAATAAGTAGATAAATAAGAGCATTTAAATTTAAGTAAGTGAAGGAATAAAGAAAACAAATGAGTAAATAAATAATATGAGTTTAAATATAAGTAAGCAAACAAATAAGTAAATAAATCAGTAAACGAATGACAGAGATTAAATATAAGCAAGTAAATATACAAGTAAATAGAGGAGTAAATAAATGAATAAGAAAGTTTAAATATAAGTAATAAATGAATAAGTATAATAAATGAGTAAAATTAATAGATCAGAGAGTTTTAATATAAGTAAGTAAATAAATGAGTTAACAAATATATAAGAGAGTTTAAAATAAGTATGTAAATAAATATGTAAATGAAAAAGTAAATTAATTGATGAGAAAGTTTAAAAATATGAAATAAGTAAATAAAGAAATAATAGATGAAGTGTAATGCGGCCAAGCACTCATAAATGTATGTATCTCTTGTCAACACTGCTTCTCACTCCAATCACTTTCTTGAAACTTTCCGCATGACACAATCATAATCACATGACATGACACATTCATATAATTAAATGAACTTTGGCTTGGTTTGTGCATGATACAATAGTTGTTGTTCACGATTAGCGAAGCTATGCTCATTATATAACCCTCTCCTCTGGAAGAATACATCCTATATTCTAATAAGAGACAATATTGCAATATCAGTCTGGTTGGTGATGAGAACGAATAAGCAGATAGATTGGTGGGTGAGAAGGTGAGATACCTGTAGCAGGTAATGTAGAACTGGGTAGAGTATTTGTTGTTGGAAACAGTGCTGGTGATGGAGTCTTCTGAAATTTGATGTAGCAGTATCGATAACGTAACCATAATTGTCATCCAAAAGTTCATTGGCATGTCCAGGAGAAAGCAGTGGTGATGAAAAGTGCACTCTAGGGGAACTAAGTGGTTTAGGTAGACGAACAATTTCAAAGCAAGCTTTAAAAAGATCAAAGTGAACTAGTTTCAACTTATGGTTGTGAATATGCTGAATTTATACCAGCAGTCAGAGATATGGGGATTACGCAATATAGGGGCCAGTGTATAGTCAATGAAATATCTTTGCATGCTTGTGGCACTACAGAACTGTATAACCAGACTAATACTCCGGGCTTGTGGGGAACACGATGCACATGCTTGTTGTAAAATTCTTGTTGATGCTCTTGCTGACTACTAACTACTGGCACACCTGGGTAAAAGGTGTGTTCATCATGGTATTGCGAAGGTTCTTAATGTAGTTTGGGATAACCAATTCAGACTTGTCAGCACTAGAAACTGGATCACACAACAGATCCAATGGAACTTGGGCTTCCCTGCCAAACATAAGAAAGCCTGTGTTTAGCTGTTTACTGGAATTATATGCCATGCAGAGTTTAGAAAGGTGTATGTCCCAGTTAGATTTGTGTTCAGTTCAGCACAATTTGTTGTGAGCATTCGAGTTATTGGTTTAACACTTAATAAGGCCATCACTCTGAGGGTGATGAGGAATTGTCTGGCTCTTGTTAATATGAAGGATAAAGTGATGATCTCGATAAGAGTGAAGCTGTTAAGACACCGATAAATGGCAAAAAACTCATCAACCAGCTTGGTAGCAACATCAAGAACCTCTTGAGTTGGGATTGGGTATGCTTCCATCCGTCTATAGTGAAATAGTCACTAATTATATCAACATCATATAATCAACATTATAAAAATGACTCAGAAAGGATCAAATATTAAACTTTTGTCAACATTACAAGAATGACTCAGATAGGATCGATTATTAGAACATTATAAAAATGACTCAGAAAAGATCAATTACTATACTATTGTCAACATTATAAGAATGACTCAGAAAGGATCAATTATTAGACTTTTCAACATTATGAAATGACTCAGAAATGATCGATTATTAGACTCTTGTCAACCTTATAAAAATGACTCAGAAAGGATTGATTATTAGACTCTAGACAATATTATTAAATTGACACAGAAATTATCAATTTTTAGACTATTGTCGACATCATAAGAATGACTCAAGGATCGAATATTAGACTCTTGTCAACATTTAAAAAAAACAACACAGAAGGGACTTGTCAACATTATAAAAATGACTCAGACACGATTGACTAATAGACTCTTACCAACTTTATAACAATGACTAGGAAAGGATAGATTATTTGACAATTGTCAATATTATAAAAATAATTCAGAAAGGATCAATTATTAAACTCTTGTCAACGTTATACAAATTACTCAGAAAGAATCAACTATTACTCTTGTCGACATTATATAGCTAAATGACTCAGAAAGGATCAATTATTAGACTCTTGTCAACAATATAAAAATGACTCAGAAAGGGTCAAATATTTGACTCTTGTCAACAATATAAAAATAACTCAGAAATAATCGATCAATAGACTCTTGTCAACATTGTATGAATGACACAGAAAGAATTTATTAGACTATTATTAACATTATAAAATGACTCTTGTCAACAATATAAATGACTCAGAAAGAATCGATCATTAGACAGACTCTTATCAGCATCATAAGAATGACGCAGAAAGGAACAATTATTAGACTCTTGTCAACATTATAAGAATAACTCAGAAAGGATCGAATATTAGACTCTTGTCAACCATATAAAAATGACACAGAAAGGATAAATTATTTGACTCTTGTCAACAATATAAAAATAACTCAGAAAGAATCGATCAATAGACTCTTGTCAACATTATAAGAAAGACTCAGAAAGAATCAATCATTAGACTCTTGTCAACATTATAAGAATGACTCAGAAAGAATACTTTATTAGACTATTATTAACATTATATAATGACTTTTGTCAACAATATAAATGACTTAGAAAGAGTCGATCATTAGACTCTTGTCAACATTATAAGAATGACTCAGAAAGGATCGATTATTAGACTCTTGTCAACATTATAAAAATAACTCAGAAAGTATCAATCAATAGACTCTTGTCAACATTATAAGAATGACTCAGAAAGGATTAAATTATTTGAATCTTGTCAACAATATTAATGACTCCGAAAGAATCGGTCATTAGACTTTTGTCAACATCATAAGAATGACTCAGAAAGGATCGAATATTAGACTCTTGTCAACATTATAAGAATGACTCAGAAAGAATCACTTATTTGACTCTTGTCAACAATATATATGACTCAGAAAGAATCGATCATTAGACTCTTGTCAACATCATAAGAATGACTCAGAAAGGAACAATTATTATACTCTTGTCAACATTATAAGAATGACTCAGAAAGGATCGAATATTCGACTCTTGTCAACTTTATAAAAACGACACAGAAAGGATCAATTATTTGACTCTTGTCAACAATATAAAAATAACTCAGAAAGAATAGATCCATAGACTCTTGTTAATATTTTAAGAATGATTCAGAAAGGATCAATCATTAGACTCTTGTCAACATTATAAAAATGACCCAGAAAGAATCAATTATTTGACTCTTGTCAACAATATAAATGACTCAGAAAGAATCCGTCATTAGACTCTTGTCAACATCATAAGAATGACTCAGAAAGGATCGAATATTAGACTCTCGTCAACATTATAAAAATGGCTCGGAAAGGATCAATTATTTGACTCTGGTAAACAATATAAATGACTCAGAAAGAATTGATCATTAGACTCTTGTGAACATCATAAGAATGACTCAGAAAGGAACAATTATTAGACTCTTGTCAACATTATAAGAATGATTCAGAAAGGATCGGTTATTAGGCTCTTGTCTACATTATAAAAATAACTCAGAAAGGATCGATTATTAGACTCTTGTCAACATTATAAAAATAACTCATAAAGTATCGATCAATAGACCCTTGTCAACATTATAAGAATGACTCAGAATGAATCGATCATTAGACTCTTGTTGACTCAGAAAGAATCGATCATTAGACTCTTGTCAACATCATAAGAATGACTCAGAAAGGAACAGTTATTGGACTGTTGTCAAGAATGAATCAGAAAGGATCAATTATTAGACTCTTATCAACATTATAAGAATGTTTAAGAAAGGATCAATTAATAGACTTTTGTCAACATTATAGGAATGACCCTGAAAGGATTGAATATTAGACTCTTGTTAACATTAAAAGAATGACTCATAAAGGATAAATTATTTGACTCTTGTCAACATTGTAATAATGACTCAGAAAATATCAATTATTAGACTTGTCAACAATATAAAAATGACTCAGAAAGGATAGAATGTTAGACTCTATCCATAAAGAATGAGAATGGATCGATTCCTTGTCAACATATAAAAGACTCCCAAAGGATCAATTTTTGATTCTTGTCAACAATTACTCGGATGAATCGGATCAGTAGACTCTTGTCAACAATCATAAAAATGACTCATAAAGATCGAATATTAGATCTTGTCAACATCATAAGAATGACTCATAAATAGCAATTATTATACCTTGTCAATATTAATAAGAATGACTCAGAAAGGATTCGATTATTAGACTCTCGTTAACATTAAAAAATGACTCAGAAAGGATCATTATTTGACTCTTGTCAACAATTATAATGACTTCAAGAAAGAAGGGGGTGTCGATTATTAGCTCTTGCCCATATAAGAATGACGCAGAAAGGAACAATTATTAGACTCTTGTCAACATTGTAAGATTGACTCAGAAAGGATCGAATATTAGACTCTTGTCAACATTATAAGAATGACTCAGAAAGGAACAATTATTAGACTCTTGTCAACATTATAAGAATGACTCAGAAAGAATAGAATATTAGACTCTGGTCAACCGTATAAAAATGACACAGAAAGGATCAATTATTTGACTCTTGTCAACAATATAAAAATAACTCAGAAAGTATCGATCAATAGACTCTTGTCAACATTATAAGAATGACTCAGAAAGAATCAATCATTAGACTCTTGTCAACACTTTAAAAATGACTCAGAAAGGATCAAATATTTGACTCTTGTCAACAATATAAGTGACTCAGAAAGAATAGATCATTAGACTCTTGTCAACATCATAGGAATGACTCAGAAAGGAACAATTATTAGACTCTTGTCAACATTATAAGAATGACTCAGAAAGGATCGATTATTAGACTCTTGTCAACATTATAAAATAACTTAGAAAGTATCGATCAATAGAACCTTGTCAACATTATAGGAATGACTCAGAAAGAATCGATCATTAGACTCTTGTTGACTCAGAAAGAATCAATCATTAGACTGTTGTCAACATTATAAGAATGACTCAGAAAGGATCAATTATTAGACTCTAATCAACATTATAAGAATCTCTAAGAAAGGATCAATTAATAGACTTTTGTCAACATTATAAGAATGACCCTGAAAGGATTAAATATTAGACTCTTGTTAACATTATAAGAATGATTCATAAAGGACAATATAAATGACTCAGATAGAATCGGTCATTAGACTCTTGTTAACATCATAAGAATGACTCAGAAAGGAACGATTATTAACTCTTGTCAACATTATAAGAATGACTCAGAAAGGATTGAATATTAGACTCTTGTCAACATTATAAAATTGGCTCGGAAAGAATCAATTATTTGACTCTGGTAAACAATATAAATGACTCAGAAAGAATCGATCATTAGACTCTTGTCAACATCATAAGAATGACTCAGAAAGGAACAATTATTAGACTCTTGTCAACATTATATAAATAAATCAGAAAGTATCGATCAATAGACCCTTGTCAACATTATAAGAATGACTCAGAAAGAATCGATCATTAGACTCTTGTCAACATCATAAGAATGATTCAGAAAGGAAATAATATTGGACTGTTGTCAACATTATAAGAATGACTCAGAAAGGATCAATTATTAGACTCTTATCAACATTATAAGAATGTCTAAGAAAGGATCAATTAATAGACTTTTGTCAACATTATAAGAATGACCCTGAAAGTATTAAATATTAGACTCTTGTTAACATTATACGAATGATTCATAAAGGATGAATTATTTGACTCTTGTCAACATTGTAAGAATGACTCAGAAAATATCAATTATTAGACTTGTCAACAATATAAAATGACTCAGAAAGGATAGAATATTAGACTCTTGTCAACATTATAAGAATGACTCAGAAAAGATCGATTCATAGACTCTTGTCAACATTATAAAAATGACTCAGAAAGGATCAATTATTTGATTCTTGTCAACAATGACTCAAAATGAATTGATCATTAGACTCTTGTCAACATCATAGGAATGACTCAGAAAGGAACAATTATTAGACTCTTGTCAACAATACAAATGACACAGAAAGAATAGATTATTAAACTCTTGTCAACAATTATAAATGACTCAGAAAGAATCGATCATTAGATTCTTGCCACCATCATAAGAATGACTCAGAAAGGAACAATTATTAGACTCTAGTCAACATTATAAAAATGACACAGAAAGGATCAATTATTAGACTCTTGTCAACAATATAAAATTAACTCAGAAAGTATCAATCAATAGACTCTTGTCAACATTTTAAGAATGACTCAGAAAGGATCAATCATTAGACTCTTGTCAACATTATAAAAATGACTCAGAAAGGAGCAATTATTAGACTCTTGTCAACATTATAAGAATGACTCAGAAAGAATCGATCATTAGACTCTTGTCAACATCATAAGAATGACTCAGAAAGGAACAGTTATTGGACTGTTGTCAAGAATGAATCAGAAAGGATCAATTATTAGACTCTTATCAACATTATAAGAATGTTTAAGAAAGGATCAATTAATAGACTTTTGTCAACATTATAGGAATGACCCTGAAAGGATTGAATATTAGACTCTTGTTAACATTAAAAGAATGACTCATAAAGGATAAATTATTTGACTCTTGTCAACATTGTAATAATGACTCAGAAAATATCAATTATTAGACTTGTCAACAATATAAAAATGACTCAGAAAGGATAGAATGTTAGACTCTAGTCAATATTATAAGAATAACTCAGAAAGTATCGATCAATAGACTCTTGTCAATATTATAAGAATGACTCAGAAAGAATCAATCATTAGACTCTTGTCAACATTATAAAAATGACTCAGAAAGGATCAAATATTTGACTCTTGTCAACAATATAAATGACTCTGAAAGAATCGATCATTAGACTCTTGTCAACAACATAAAAATGACTCAGAAAGGAACAATCATTAGACTCTTGTCAACATTATAAGAATGACTCAGAAAGGATCGATTATTAGACTCTTGTCAACATTATAAAAATAACTCAGAAAGAATCGATTATTAGACTCTTGTCAACATTATAAAAATAACTCAGAAAGTATCGATCAATAGAACCTTGTCAACATTATAGGAATGACTCAGAAAGAATCGATCATTAGACTCTTGTTGACTCAGAAAGAATCGATCATTAGACTCTTGTCAACATCATAAGAATGACTCAGAAAGGAACAGTTATTAGATTCTTATCAACATTATAAGAATGTCTAAGAAAGGATCAATTAATAGACTTTTGTCAACATTATAAGAATGACTTTGAAAGGATTAAATATTCGACTCTTGTTAACATTATAAGAATGATTCATAAAGGATAAATTATTTGACTCTTGTCAACATTGTAAGAATGACTCAGAAAATATCAATTATTAGACTTGTCAACAATATAAAATGACTCAGAAAAGATAGAATATTAGACTCTTGTCAACATTATAAGAATGACTCAGAAAGGATCGATTATTAGACTCTTGTCAACATTATAAGAATGACTCAGAAAGGATCGATTCATAGACTCTTGTCAACATTATAAGAATGATTCAGAAAGGATCGGTTATTAGGCTCTTGTCTACATTATAAAAATAACTCAGAAAGGATCGATTATTAGACTCTTGTCAACATTATAAAAATAACTCATAAAGTATCGATCAATAGACCCTTGTCAACATTATAAGAATGACTCAGAATGAATCGATCATTAGACTCTTGTTGACTCAGAAAGAATCGATCATTAGACTCTTGTCAACATCATAAGAATGACTCAGAAAGGAACAGTTATTGGACTGTTGTCAAGAATGAATCAGAAAGGATCAATTATTAGACTCTTATCAACATTATAAGAATGTCTAAGAAAGGATCAATTAATAGACTTTTGTCAACATTATAGGAATGACCCTGAAAGGATTGAATATTAGACTCTTGTTAACATTAAAAGAATGACTCATAAAAGATAAATTATTTGACTCTTGTCAACATTGTAATAATGACTCAGAAAATATCAATTATTAGACTTGTCAACAATATAAAAATGACTCAGAAAGGATAGAATGTTAGACTCTAGTCAACATTATAAGAATGAGAATGGATCGATTCATTTGTCAACATTATAAAAATGACTCAGAAAGGATCAATTATTTGATTCTTGTCAACAATGACTCGGAATGAATCGATAATTAGACTCTTGTCAACATCATAAGAATGACTCAGAAAGGATCGAATATTAGACTCTTGTCAACATCATAAGAATGACTCAGAAAGGAGCAATTATTAGACTCTTGTCAATATTATAAGAATGACTCAGAAAGGATCGATTATTAGACTCTCGTTAACATTATAAAAATGACTCAGAAAGGATCAATTATTTGACTCTTGTCAACAATTATAAATGACTCAGAAAGAATCGATTATTAGACTCTTGCCAACATCATAAGAATGACGCAGAAAGGAACAATTATTAGACTCTTGTCAACATTGTAAGATTGACTCAGAAAGGATCGAATATTAGACTCTTGTCAACATTATAAGAATGACTCAGAAAGGAACAATTATTAGACTCTTGTCAACATTATAAGAATGACTCAGAAAGAATAGAATATTAGACTCTGGTCAACCGTATAAAAATGACACAGAAAGGATCAATTATTTGACTCTTGTCAACAATATAAAAATAACTCAGAAAGTATCGATCAATAGACTCTTGTCAACATTATAAGAATGACTCAGAAAGAATCAATCATTAGACTCTTGTCAACACTTTAAAAATGACTCAGAAAGGATCAAATATTTGACTCTTGTCAACAATATAAGTGACTCAGAAAGAATAGATCATTAGACTCTTGTCAACATCATAGGAATGACTCAGAAAGGAACAATTATTAGACTCTTGTCAACATTATAAGAATGACTCAGAAAGGATCGATTATTAGACTCTTGTCAACATTATAAAATAACTTAGAAAGTATCGATCAATAGAACCTTGTCAACATTATAGGAATGACTCAGAAAGAATCGATCATTAGACTCTTGTTGACTCAGAAAGAATCGATCATTAGACTCTTGTCAACATCATAAGAATGACTCAGAAAGGAACAGTTATTAGATTCTTATCAACATTATAAGAATGTCTAAGAAAGGATCAATTAATAGACTTTTGTCAACATTATAAGAATGACTTTGAAATGATTAAATATTCGACTCTTGTTAACATTATAAGAATGATTCATAAAGGATAAATTATTTGACTCTTGTCAACATTGTAAGAATGACTCAGAAAATATCAATTATTAGACTTGTCAACAATATAAAATGACTCAGAAAAGATAGAATATTAGACTCTTGTCAACATTATAAGAATGACTCAGAAAGGATCGATTATTAGACTCTTGTCAACATTATAAGAATGACTCAGAAAGGATCGATTCATAGACTCTTGTCAACATTATAAGAATGATTCAGAAAGGATCGGTTATTAGGCTCTTGTCTACATTATAAAAATAACTCAGAAAGGATCGATTATTAGACTCTTGTCAACATTATAAAAATAACTCATAAAGTATCGATCAATAGACCCTTGTCAACATTATAAGAATGACTCAGAATGAATCGATCATTAGACTCTTGTTGACTCAGAAAGAATCGATCATTAGACTCTTGTCAACATCATAAGAATGACTCAGAAAGGAACAGTTATTGGACTGTTGTCAAGAATGAATCAGAAAGGATCAATTATTAGACTCTTATCAACATTATAAGAATGTCTAAGAAAGGATCAATTAATAGACTTTTGTCAACATTATAGGAATGACCCTGAAAGGATTGAATATTAGACTCTTGTTAACATTAAAAGAATGACTCATAAAAGATAAATTATTTGACTCTTGTCAACATTGTAATAATGACTCAGAAAATATCAATTATTAGACTTGTCAACAATATAAAAATGACTCAGAAAGGATAGAATGTTAGACTCTAGTCAACATTATAAGAATGAGAATGGATCGATTCATTTGTCAACATTATAAAAATGACTCAGAAAGGATCAATTATTTGATTCTTGTCAACAATGACTCGGAATGAATCGATCATTAGACTCTTGTCAACATCATAAGAATGACTCAGAAAGGATCGAATATTAGACTCTTGTCAACATCATAAGAATGACTCAGAAAGGAGCAATTATTAGACTCTTGTCAATATTATAAGAATGACTCAGAAAGGATCGATTATTAGACTCTCGTTAACATTATAAAAATGACTCAGAAAGGATCAATTATTTGACTCTTGTCAACAATTATAAATGACTCAGAAAGAATCGATTATTAGACTCTTGCCAACATCATAAGAATGACGCAGAAAGGAACAATTATTAGACTCTTGTCAACATTGTAAGATTGACTCAGAAAGGATCGAATATTAGACTCTTGTCAACATTATAAGAATGACTCAGAAAGGAACAATTATTAGACTCTTGTCAACATTATAAGAATGACTCAGAAAGGATAGAATATTAGACTCTGGTCAACCGTATAAAAATGACACAGAAAGGATCAATTATTTGACTCTTGTCAACAATATAAAAATAACTCAGAAAGTATCGATCAATAGAACCTTGTCAACATTATAGGAATGACTCAGAAAGAATCGATCATTAGACTGTTGTCAACATTATAAGAATGACTCAGAAAGGATCAATTATTAGACTCTAATCAACATTATAAGAATCTCTAAGAAAGGATCAATTAATAGACTTTTGTCAACATTATAAGAATGACCCTGAAAGGATTAAATATTAGACTCTTGTTAACATTATAAGAATGATTCATAAAGGACAATATAAATGACTCAGATAGAATCGGTCATTAGACTCTTGTTAACATCATAAGAATGACTCAGAAAGGAACGATTATTAACTCTTGTCAACATTATAAGAATGACTCAGAAAGGATTGAATATTAGACTCTTGTCAACATTATAAAATTGGCTCGGAAAGAATCAATTATTTGACTCTGGTAAACAATATAAATGACTCAGAAAGAATCGATCATTAGACTCTTGTCAACATCATAAGAATGACTCAGAAAGGAACAATTATTAGACTCTTGTCAACATTATATAAATAAATCAGAAAGTATCGATCAATAGACCCTTGTCAACATTATAAGAATGACTCAGAAAGAATCGATCATTAGACTCTTGTCAACATCATAAGAATGATTCAGAAAGGAAATAATATTGGACTGTTGTCAACATTATAAGAATGACTCAGAAAGGATCAATTATTAGACTCTTATCAACATTATAAGAATGTCTAAGAAAGGATCAATTAATAGACTTTTGTCAACATTATAAGAATGACCCTGAAAGTATTAAATATTAGACTCTTGTTAACATTATACGAATGATTCATAAAGGATGAATTATTTGACTCTTGTCAACATTGTAAGAATGACTCAGAAAATATCAATTATTAGACTTGTCAACAATATAAAATGACTCAGAAAGGATAGAATATTAGACTCTTGTCAACATTATAAGAATGACTCAGAAAAGATCGATTCATAGACTCTTGTCAACATTATAAAAATGACTCAGAAAGGATCAATTATTTGATTCTTGTCAACAATGACTCAAAATGAATTGATCATTAGACTCTTGTCAACATCATAGGAATGACTCAGAAAGGAACAATTATTAGACTCTTGTCAACAATACAAATGACACAGAAAGAATAGATTATTAAACTCTTGTCAACAATTATAAATGACTCAGAAAGAATCGATCATTAGATTCTTGCCACCATCATAAGAATGACTCAGAAAGGAACAATTATTAGACTCTAGTCAACATTATAAAAATGACACAGAAAGGATCAATTATTAGACTCTTGTCAACAATATAAAATTAACTCAGAAAGTATCAATCAATAGACTCTTGTCAACATTTTAAGAATGACTCAGAAAGGATCAATCATTAGACTCTTGTCAACATTATAAGAATGACTCAGAAAGAATCGATCATTAGACTCTTGTCAACATCATAAGAATGACTCAGAAAGGAACAGTTATTGGACTGTTGTCAAGAATGAATCAGAAAGGATCAATTATTAGACTCTTATCAACATTATAAGAATGTTTAAGAAAGGATCAATTAATAGACTTTTGTCAACATTATAGGAATGACCCTGAAAGGATTGAATATTAGACTCTTGTTAACATTAAAAGAATGACTCATAAAGGATAAATTATTTGACTCTTGTCAACATTGTAATAATGACTCAGAAAATATCAATTATTAGACTTGTCAACAATATAAAAATGACTCAGAAAGGATAGAATGTTAGACTCTAGTCAATATTATAAGAATAACTCAGAAAGTATCGATCAATAGACTCTTGTCAATATTATAAGAATGACTCAGAAAGAATCAATCATTAGACTCTTGTCAACATTATAAAAATGACTCAGAAAGGATCAAATATTTGACTCTTGTCAACAATATAAATGACTCTGAAAGAATCGATCATTAGACTCTTGTCAACATCATAAAAATGACTCAGAAAGGAACAATCATTAGACTCTTGTCAACATTATAAGAATGACTCAGAAAGGATCGATTATTAGACTCTTGTCAACATTATAAAAATAACTCAGAAAGAATCGATTATTAGACTCTTGTCAACATTATAAAAATAACTCAGAAAGTATCGATCAATAGAACCTTGTCAACATTATAGGAATGACTCAGAAAGAATCGATCATTAGACTCTTGTTGACTCAGAAAGAATCGATCATTAGACTCTTGTCAACATCATAAGAATGACTCAGAAAGGAACAGTTATTAGATTCTTATCAACATTATAAGAATGTCTAAGAAAGGATCAATTAATAGACTTTTGTCAACATTATAAGAATGACTTTGAAAGGATTAAATATTCGACTCTTGTTAACATTATAAGAATGATTCATAAAGGATAAATTATTTGACTCTTGTCAACATTGTAAGAATGACTCAGAAAATATCAATTATTAAACTTGTCAACAATATAAAATGACTCAGAAAAGATAGAATATTAGACTCTTGTCAACATTATAAGAATGACTCAGAAAGGATCGATTATTAGACTCTTGTCAACATTATAAGAATGACTCAGAAAGGATCGATTCATAGACTCTTGTCAACATTATAAAAATGACTCAGAAAGGATCAATTATTTGATTCTTGTCAACAATGACTCAAAATGAATTGATCATTAGACTCTTGTCAACATCATAGGAATGACTCAGAAAGGAACAATTATTAAACTCTTGTCAACAATACAAATGACTCAGAAACAATAGATTATTAAACTCTTGTCAGCATTATAAGAATGACTCAGAAAGGATCGAATATTAGACTCTTGTCAACATTATATAAATGGCTCAGAATGGATCAATTATTTGAGTCTGGTCAACAATATATAAATAATTCAGAAAAAATTGATCAATAGACTCTTGTCAACATTATAAGAATGACTCAGAAGGATCAATTATTAGACTCTTGTCAACATTATAAGAATGAATCAGAAAGGATCGATTCATAGACTCTGATCAACATTATATAAATGACTCAGAAAAGAACAATTATTTGATTCTTGTCAACAATTACTCAAAATAAATCGATCATTAGACTCATGTCAACAATATAAATGACTCAGAAAGAATAGATTATTAGACTCTTGTCAGCATTATAAGAATGACTCAGAAAGGATCAATTATCAGACTCTGTCAACATTATATGAATGACTCAGAACGGAACAATTTTTTAGACTACATTACAAAAATGACTCATAAAGGATCAATTATTTGACTCTTGTCAACATCATAAGAATGACTCAGAACGGAACAATTTTTAGACTCTTGTCAACAATATAAATGACTTAGAAAGAATCGATTATTAGACTCTTGCCAACATTATAAAAATTACTCGGAAAGGATCAAATATTTGACCCTTGTCAACATTATAAGAATGACCCTGAAAGGATTAAATATTAGACTCTTGTTAACATTATAAGAATGACTCATAAAGGATAAATTATTTGACTCTTGTCAACAATTATAAATGACTCAGAAAGAATCGATCATTAGACTCTTGCCAACATCATAAGAATGACGCAGAAAGGAACAATTATTAGACTCTAGTCAACATTGTAAGAATGACTCAGAAAGGATTCAATTATTTGAATATTGTACGATGGCTGATTCCAGCAGACTTCTTCCGAGATAAATCAAAGACAGCATCCATGGCATATACCACTGTACCTTCAGACTATATATATATATATGTGTGTGTATGTGTTGAATTTATGAACCATACACATCATTCGGTTATACCTTTGGACAAGCTGGACAAACATTTCCTGAATCAAGGCCTTCACCAATAAAGTCCAAATGTCTTAGTTTATGCTTCAGAAATCTAATACATTATGTCAGCATTAATAAATATTAAGATTGCATAACACAAGCGTACCTGTACTCTTCAAAAGCATTAATAAGAGTGGAGTAAATATTTCTTCCCTAGAAAAATAGCAGCAATAATAATCACATAAAATAATCATGAAAGTTTAGGATTGGTGTTTAGTACCTTCAGATTACGAAATGGACATCTAAATTTTAAAGTATTGCAAAAATCTTGAAGAGACACCTGGGCTTCTAATAGTAATGCCTCTGCCCAATCACTAGCTGGCCAAATTTCAGCTCTTGACATAGTCACCGCTACAGGTTCACAACTGAACATTGCAAACTATGTTCCAAACCTATACAAAAAAAGTGTACTGAAATTTTCGACCAAAATACTTGTAAAGTAATGTACCATATTCATCTACTACTTGAATTGAAATGGCACGTTTCGTAGTGCATTTATGCAATGGACGAATATCCATACACAAATCCTCAGTTCTCTGAAATGGCTCAAAGTGATTGGTCTGCAATGAATGACACAAACAAAGGGCAAGATAACATTTGTCAAGCTTCACATTTTTCATTCTCTCCATCTCTCAGTCCTGCGATGGCTAATACTGACGAAGTCAAGAAAATGTCCTGATCAATAGCCAGCCATAGATGCTGGATAAATACATGTTACATACAGAGACCCTCGCTAATTCAAATAGTGTCATTCTGAGGGTAGACCAGATTAGTACAGATTAATACAAGTTCGGATTAGTGAAATAATTGAGAACACCCTCTATTAATTACTAAAATTTAACAAACCGACGCTTAAGTATTCTATTGAGGACTTCAGCACAAACCCGAAATGTCAAGTCTGGTATTTCTGAAATTAGTAAATTAGTATGCCCTTTTTCTATATAAATTTTGGCCATTGTCATTAGCTTTGCCGTAAAAATAACACGATGTAGAGTAAGCATGCAACAAAAAGATTCTTCCTACTAGCCATTGCTCTCTCTGCATAATATTTGAGAGAATTAGGGTCAAATAATGTTGTTGTTGTTTTATTAGGTACGTAAGAGTGAAAAAAAGAAAGAAAAAAAAAGAAACCCAGATCACCAGCAAAGTAGCTGAAAAATGTAATAGTTTCACTATTGGGAGCAAAATCAAGTGTGAGTTCCAAGACAGGTACTGAATATGCCAGGATTTGAAGCACCACTGTAATAGAAGTGCTATATTAAATTATAATATATTTTTTCCTCTAAAATAAATGCTCCTCTCTTCCTCCCAAACTATGAGTAGTCTGGCGTCGCCGACCCTTACCTTCCTTTGATTAATGGGCGGGGGGAAAGAAAGGGACCGGTGTCTCTAGTATCAACAACTTGTGCACGCCACTATAGTTGCGTGACCAATCAAATGGCTGTATTTCAGTTAATTGCATTCCGATGGCATTTGTGTAAACTTCGCATATTTCTGAATTTGCGTACCTGGTGTAACGGACACAATATGACCGTATTATTTTAATGTTCACGCAAGCACATTTCTATGATGTCATCCAAAAGCGCCACGCACAAGTCGTTGATGCTAGAGACACCAGACCCTTTCCTTCCCCCCGCCCATTAATCAAAGGAAGGTAAGGGTCGGCGACGCCAGACTAAACTATGAGCTGGCTAATTAAAGTGTTACTCATATAACCACCTGGACCCTCCAAGCTAGATAAGAAAACCCCTGATTGACTTAACTGGCATTGAGTGTCCCATCTCTTTATAGAACACCACAGAGCCATCATCTTTAGTAACAATTCACAATTTCACTTTGGTAGCTACACTAGCTAATAGAAAGGTACTCGGCCTTGAATACTACAACTATTGATTGGCAAGCTTAGAATAGTCAGTGATAGTTATATGGCAATCAAAACCAATAGGTACGGTATTCACTAGATGAATAAATTGTAAAAAGTAATACAAAAATACCTTCCAAATCTCTGCAGCATGAAAGATGTTGATACCATTGTGGAAATTCAAAAAACATTTTTCACAAAGTAGGCTCTGGGTCCACATCGTGTGCATCTTATCGTAGCAGCCACTTGGCAATGGTGAAGGTCCGGCAGAGGTGTAAATAGCAGGCGGCCATCGGCCAATTTACGTGCAAAATGTCTACTAGACCGACTATAGAGTTGATTGAGCGGCCCTCTGGGCCGAGTGCGTTTGCCACCAGTTGAGTACCGCAGCCCAATCTATCGGGGGGGGGGGGGGGGGGGGGGGGGGGGGTATAAAATACAGACCAGACCAGACCACGCCAGACCAGACCAGACCACACCTACCACACGTAAACGCTCGCGCATCACACATGCGTTGCGTCGTCCTCTTATTATATATATTCACTCGCTCACGCGCATTGTCAAAAGCATCAGCTTGAGTTTATGAAAATGGATGTAAACGTAGTGCTAAGCAAACCTTTGGAATCTGGTATTGGCAGCGATCTCTCTATATCGCAAGTTTTGAAGTACTTCAAAAATCCAGGTGTTGTACAGACACATCCTCCACTGAAGCCAAAGGCTGGGGAAGTTTACTTAGTTTCTTGGAAGGAAGATTGCTCTAAAGGTAAGATGAAAAGTACTTCCAGATTAGAAAATAATTGTGTGTTAAAGTAAGTTAATTATGTATAATTGATAGGGCACAGCATCACAATGATATTTACTTCGCAACGCCCCTTTTGTGTTAGATACTTGACACTTAATTAACAATAATACCAAACTACTAATATATCTAAGGCAAAAAATATGACAAAGGTTTGGGTATACAAAATGAATTTTTGTTCAGTAAAATCTCGTAATGTAGCTAATAGCCTCAGCACCCACTGGTAATCACATTGCACAAACAGGACTAAAGACTTAACTGGCTATACAAGGTTTTTCAGTTCAATGAAGCCATATGTAGTGGAGACCAACCTTCACGGTCTCCACACACAGCTAACTCAAATTAGTAATATGAATACCAACATTATGTATTCATTTCTTTTCTTTCTCATGAGACAAACATCCCCAAATTAACTTGCTCCTTCCCTCCTGTCTCTTCTCACATTTCATGTTAGTGATGTATCACACCTTTACATCAGGCTTGCTGGCAAGTTTAGTATATTATAGTGGCTAGCCAGCACTGCCTGGATCAGTTGGCTTAGTTTTGCAGCCATAAAATGTTAGTGATGTATCACACCTTTACATCAGGCTTGCTGGCAAGTTTAGTATATTATAGTGGCTAGCCAGCACTGCCTGGATCAGTTGGCTTAGTTTTGCAGCCATAAGCTATAATTGAATAAATATTTAACTGTAAAGCTGGTTGCATCACTGGAACAAGGTTGGTTTTCAACCACAATCCCCTCAACTCTGAGACTCATCGTGAAGAAGATTCTGGTGGCACCTACCCAGTATTAGGACATCAACACCTGATACTGACAACCTAACTTACCATTCAGTATAATGCTCAATTTACTGCATGACATTATTTTAGCCATGTCTTTGTGGGGTCTTATAGTTTGGCTCCATCATTTCACAAGTTATAGAGCTACTCACTACTTTCTAACAAGTTTGTCCATCTCTTTTAAGCTCTTGTCTCAGCAATAGTTTACATTGTCACAAACATTTGGAACATTACACCTGTTCTTTTTTTTCTTTTCTTTTTTTTTTTTGGCTACAGGTGTCTTTATAACCCCCCCCCCCCCCTTTTGATAAAAAGATACCTTTTAATAAACTTGCATGTTAAAAAGAATTATTTATTTTATTAACGAATAGATGACTGGAGAGTGGATGGATATCGTTGGTTCCAGTATGGATCTAAATTCATTCCTCGCAGGAATCCAGTTTTGAAAAAGTTGTACTTCACATCAGTTTTGGCTAGTGGGCATGATCACAGATTTAAGAGGCTGGTATTCTTTTTGCTTAGTGAGACTAGCAAGGCAGTGGTAATTCACTATGTAGGTGATGAAAGCATTGCAGTTGACTTCCCTCATGGTAACAGCAAGGAAGATAATAGTCATGTATTTAAACGCACTTGTCCTTCAGTGTTGACTACATTATCAACTAACACAAAAAATTCTCCTTCAAGTCTTTATAAAAGTGCAATTTCAAATCCACCAACTGAATGTCCTCCTACACTACAATCAATGTATATGCCTCGCAACCTTAGACAGATAAAAAACATTCAGTATAAAGAGAGGCAAAAATGCAGGCTAACACATGATGCAATTTACAATTTGCATGAAATAGCATATGATCTTGATGGCTTCGTTAAAGTTATTACAACTTATCCATTAGCTGCTTTTAGTAATAGATTCTCGAAGGACTGCATGATTCGAAAGTCTGCTTGATCAAATCTATTTTCAATTTCTCCATATACTAACTCTAGCACCTCAAAATAAATGTGCCTATATCTATCTTTAGGTACTTGATAGTTATGTGGATGCTCTCCGTCATCTAATCTTCTAGGTCTACGATACCTTGCGAAGACAAGGTTCTTCAGTCAATCCAACACACTGTTCAAGAACATCAGCATAAAATGCATCAAATTTGGACTCTGCATGCACTGACTTACAATGAGAAACTAAAAGGTTTGCTCCTCAAGTGGCTTCCTGGATTGTGGTATCTTTGGCTTGAAGATTACTAGAAAATTTTTCTGATGCACTGAAAATGAAATATGACAATTTCAGCCCAAGGAAAATACCAAAACATTCCATTTTCATCCTTTAGCCTTTGCAGCATACTCATCATTTCCTTTGCTCACTTCATCTTCGAGAGTCTTAAGAAGTGATTTATAATTCAGTAATACACTATAGATAGCACAGACTTTTTGTATTGGTGGAACAATTTCACTGCTCATTGCTATATCAGTTCTAATACTTTCAAACAGGGTAAGTCTTTTTGGTGAATATTTGATGAGTTGGAGCAGTTCGTATATAAATCCATGATGGTTCTTATCAACTCGCAATTTTTAGCAGCACTCTGGATGCTGAAATTAAGACTGTGCCAAGCAGTGAACATATAATGCACGACTCTCTTCTTTCTTTACTAATGCTTGTACCCCACATCTCACACCACTCATGTTTGCTGCTCCATCAAATGCTTGACCTCTGCATTGTCCCAATGAATGTGAGCACCTAATAAGAACATCTTTAAGCAAACCAAAAATGGTAGCTGCTTTAGTATCAGGCAGTTGAATCAAACCAGACACTCCTCGTAGATTTGATAGTTGTTGTCGTCCATCTGATAGACAATGACATTTGTTCATTTCTAGAAATGTCAGTTGCTTCATCAGCAATAATAGAAAACCAGGAACTACTCTGAATATCTGACACTATACTTCTAAGCACAGTATTACCCATCAGAGCTAATATTTCATTAACAATTTAAGGTGAGGTGTACTCCTTGCGATAAATCCAAGTTTTCATCTCTGGGCAATCTTCAGCTCGAAGTAAAAGAAGCTTATAAAAATTACTATCTAAAGAAGCAAGATCTTCATGACGTCCAGGCAATGGCATGCCCTGAGAAGCCAAAAATCGAATGCTAGAAATTAGTTTCAACAGCATGCATTGATGTAAATTTTGAGCCTCCTTTCACTGTGTACTAAGCTGTGCACTAACATTAGTGCTACTATTGTGCGCAACTTGCTTTAATACAGTTTCCTTATGCATATCACTTCTTTCATCCAGGAATTTCTCCAAAGCTTTTTTCCAATTACAAAATCCATCCTCTACAAAACAATTTAATTGACGTTTAACTCCGTTGCGCTTGGTCTAATCACCTGAATACCCCATACTTACCTCACGTAATCTTACCTAGGGTTTGGCAGACTGGGCTTACACAAGGCTAGTGGTGGCGCCCTTGCTGTGGCATAACGTCAGCTGGTGCCCCCCAACAGCCTTAAGGGGGAGAGAGGTGTGGCGAGCCCTGATGACGTAATTCTTGGGTAACCCTGCCCCATTTGGTGCTGATCAGGGGTCGCTTACATCCCCCCAAGAAGGCCGTTTACGGCCCTATCCCCCCAAGGCAATAGTTGTTAGGTAAAGGACTAAGAATACTATAACATGTAAATCATTATGACATCCGAAAAATACACAATAAAATACACAGCTAACTGGTTAAGTGCTCTGCGCCAGAACTAAAGATAGCCTGGCCAGTTGGACACTTGGCATTCTCACATACTGCAGGTATGCTGCACTTTGCCATCGGCCCAAGGTCTGTATCGTAGCGTCCTCCACCCCTGCCATTGCCGCTGTGGTCGCCGCACCAATTCTGAAGCTGTGACCTGCATACAGCTGCCGAGGCAGACCCATTGCAGAGAGAACAGAGCGCAGCTGCTCTGTGAACCAGGCCTTCGTCACCACCTTGGCATCTGGTTGACAGAAAAAGATGCCAGGCCTCGAACCACGGATGGCCAAATATTGCAGCGCCGCTGTGACCGGGCAAAGGGATCGACCCGTCCGCCCCAAAATGATGTCTGCCCCCACACCAAACTGGTCACACTTCGACCGTCGAAGGTGCACTCGGACCATCCTCGGGTTCTCACGACTGTCAACCACCACATCACCCCATTTGATCACCGCTGTGTCCTGTTCCACCCTGGTCGATGCTGGGAGTAGCTCTCCCAATCCGAAAAACCCGAAGAACGCAGTGCATGATATTGCCCACAGCAGCTCCTTGTGAGGGTGGCTTGTAGCTGCCAAGTGCGCCCCAATCTGCTCCAGCACTGTAGCTGTGATGGGTAGGCGATTGCATGAGGGCGCTCCCGACACCGCCCTCATCCGCTTAATGCCGGGCATCAGTTGTGCACTCCACTGTGGGCAGCGAGAGGGGCGATTGCAAGAATGACACTCCGTTCCAGCTCTGCACAAACTCCTCCCACCATGCGATGTCCCCACGGCACGCATTGCTGAGACGGATCATACTGTGACCCTCTGGCCGGTTGCCAGTCTGGTGGAGTAGATCGAGGAGTCTCCTTAAAAATGATTGCCCAGATCGGACAACCTTGCAGGCATGGTTGAGGAGTCCGACCAATGACTCCAGTTCCCTGCGGCGACATGCTCGCCTTGCACCCCAATGCCGGAGAAGGGACTTCAACCTCTGTAACTTCCCCTCTGGGAGGCGCAGTTCGCCTGCCACTGTGTCCACCAGAATACCAAGGAATACCAGTGAAGTCAACGGCCCTTCACTCTTCCCAGGAGCCATCGGCACTCCGAGTTTGGCACAGGTCTCCTCGAGGATCCTTACGGACCTCGCACATTCATCCGAGTCTGGTGGGGCTACTATGATGAAATCATCTAAGTAATGCAGTACGAACTGGATACCAGTCTGACGAAGGCACCAACACAAGCCATCTGCCACTGCATTAAAATCTTCAAAGCCGACCGCAACCCAAAAGGTAGGCAGGGGTCAACATAGATCCTTCCATCCCACTCCATGCCCTGCAGCACCCTGTCATGGGGGTGGACTGGAATGAGCCGATATGCTGCTTCTATATCCATCTTCGCTAGCAAGGACCCTTTGCCCAGTTCCTGCACGATTGCCGCGACATCATCCACCGCAATGTATGACAGTGACACCAGGTCCGGACTGATACCGTCGTTCACACTGGCTCCATGTGGAAACGACAGGTCCGTAATGAGCCTGAACTTCCCTGAATTGTGGCCCTTGGGTACCAATCCGACTTGATTCAAATGGATGATGGGTCTCCATGACATAGGGAGTGGACCAATCATTCGACCCTTGCCCGACTCCTTGGAGATGTACTCCTCAATCAAACCTGGCCGGAGCCTCGTGGACAGCATGTTCGATGCGGCTGACTCCAGCGGGGGCCCCCACTGGAAACCTGTCCTGAAGCCTTCACCGAGACCACGAATGATGTAGCTCACAAACGCCCTGTCAGGGTGGTGCACCAAGGCTGCCTCCCACGCATCTACCTTCAGGAGGGTACTCACAACGGCCAGCTCATCGTATATGTGCTCGGTGGAGGGACGGCAAAAGTCCAGCGTCAGGAGATCGGCAGTGTAAATGTAAAGATCATCCCAGCCTACAGATGAAGGCAACAACCAACCATGGTGACAGCATGCAATCGGAGTAAAAAACAAAACAAAACCAGCCCACTGTGGGAGGGCGCGGCGATCCGTAGAAGGCTTTGCTCTCGCGCACTTGGTAACAGCTTAGTATCGCTGCCACCAGAGAGCCAAACTAAGGATCAATCTAGCCGTAGCTTGGACCCTTAACCAACAAGTTGGTACGCTCACTTCAGTACTTGACTTTAGTTAAGTGTAATTGGACTCTGAAGAAGTCAGCACGAGGTACAATATATATACGGGGTACTGACTCCTCCCAACAACGAAACAACCAATCAAATGACAACACAAACAACCAATGAAATAACAGTGACGAAATGATCTATAGAGCAATATGACTAAGTTCTGTGAGCATGCGTGGGATAATGAATAATGTTAATAATAATGTTCTCTGCATTCTGTTCTATCTTCTATCTTTATCTACTTCTTTCTTCTATCTTTTTCTTTAACTACTTCATGTGGGAGTATGCCCACATCTCCCCCCTTCCTCAAAAGACTGGTGCTCCCAGCACTGACATCTGATACGTCTCCACATCGACTCAAGTCGTCGGCCACATGATTCTCTACACCTGCTCGATATACAACATCAAAATGAAACATTGACAACTTCATGCTCCAATTCAAGATTCTCCGATTAGATTGATTCTTTGACATCATTCCCACTAGGCCTTTATGGTCAGTCACAACAGTAAATTTCCTCCCATATAGAAAATACGCAAAATGGTTAATACTTTCGAAAATACCCAACCCCTCGAGTTCCTGGGCACTGTAGTTCTTCTGAGCACCATGAAGCTGTCTGGAAAAGAATGCAACAGGAAGTTTCTCTCCCCCCCGAACCACTGAAAGCACCGCACCGACACCCGTACAACTAGCATCCGTGTCTAGTACAAATACATCACTAACACAGGGCACATGCAAACACACAGACTGAGACAACGAACAACATAATGCTTTAAAAGCATCCAGCATTAAACTCGTCCAACTCACCCTCCCAGACATTGCCGAAGACGTGTGAGGAGTGAGGACAGAGGACCACTGGTGGAATCCCGGAATAAACCGACGGTAAAATCCCACCAACCCCAAGAAAGCTCTAAGCTGTTTCCTGGTGTTAGGAATAGGATGGTCCCTAATAGCAGCAACCCTAGCCGCTGGCACAGACACCTTGCCATCACCCAACTGGTGACCTAAAAACTCCAATGATCTCTTTCCAAATTGGCATTTGGCCCACTTACAAGTCAGGCCTGCCTCACGCAATACATCCAACACTTTCCTCAAGTGAGCAACATGCTCTTCCCAACAAGACGATACTACAAGGATGTCATCTATATTCACTCTCGAAAATTCACTACAATCAACCAACACCTCCTCCATCAACCGCTGAAATACAGACGGCGCATTTGTTAACCCAAAGGGCATTCTACGATACCTAAATTTCCCAAAGGGACATATAAAACTGGTCTTATCTCTATCTTCTTCTCTCACTAACACTTGGTGGAAACCCTTGGCCAAATCTATCTTCGACAACACACGGCCACGCCCAACCTTTTCTACCATTTCATCGAATGAGGGAATATAATAAGGTTCTTTAACCGTCCTCTCGTTGAGCTTCCTGTAATCCACACATAACCGAACCGAACCGTCCGGCTTCCTAACTGGCACTAGAGGTGAAGCCCACTTGCTCTGACACCTCTCTATAATTCCTTGCTTTTCTAAACTCAAGATCTCCTTCCTCACTTTGTCCCTTATGCCTAACGGCACAGAATATGGTACTTGCCGAATAGGCTCATCTCCATTCGTCTCAATACTCATTATAACTCTGTCAGTGTTACCAGGTTTGTCAGAGAACACATCGTCATAGTCAGACAGTAGTGCATCCAAATCACTCTGTACAAATCCTTCACATACACCCTTTAAAACACTCTTACACTCACAATCCTCCTCAACAACAACATCCAATCTCATAATATTAATCCTTTCCTTATAACTCTTTAAACAATTCACGTGCACCACTTTGTTGTGCTTGACCTTCCCTAATTTAGCTATTCGATAATTAACAGCACCAACTCTCTTTACTACTAAATAAGGTCCTTGCCATGAATCGGACAATTTACATGTCATACCAGGCACTCTATACAAGACATGATCACCTTCACGGAACTCTCTCAACTTAGTCCCTCTATTCAAGTACTGCAATCTCGACTCCTTCCCTTTGGCCATACCCAAGGCCGCACTATCTCTTAAACCTTCTAACCTTTCAGACATTCTTAATACCCACTCACTCGCATTTAGCTTACTAGACTCACACTCATACAATCCATGATAAAGAGCATCTAATGGTGTTCTCACTCTAAATCCGTAAACCAGATCAAAAGGACTATACCCTGAATCCTTATGAGGCATCTCTCTCAATACAAATAAAACAAAATTAAGCTGGTCAACCCAATCAATACCCTCATCTAAACACTTCCCTAAAATAGACTTCATAGTGCCATGCATTCTCTCAACACAGCCGTTTGACTCGGGGTGATAAGGAGAGGTTCTAACCTTCTCCACCCCGAGCCAAGAACACAATTGGCTCATAACTTTCCCGCAGAACTGGCTGCCCTGGTCACTCAAGACCACTTCCGGGACAGAAGTCCTGGAGAATATACTCCATAATCCCTCAACAACTGCCTTAGCTGTAATACTCCTCAAAGGAACTGCCTCAGGCCATCTAGTGGCCAAGCAAACGTACGTCAAAATAAACCTACACCCCCCTTTTCCCTTAGGTAGTGGCCCCACCAAATCAATGGCCACATGCTCAAAAGGTTCCGACAACACTGGCCGGTCCACAGCCGGAGCTCTTCGCGGCTTGTGCTTACTCTTGAGTTGGCATCTCTCACAACTCCTGCAATACTCAATAATATCCTTTGCCATTCCCGGCCACACAAAATACCTACCTATCAGCCTGGACACCTTTTCAACCCCCAAGTGCCCATTGCGGTCATGTCCTAGGACTAAAACACGCTCTCTCATGCTTCTAGGTAACACTAAAACTTCCCTGAACTCATCCCACGTCACATATAATTCCCTAACCAATACACCCTTACTCCACTTAAACCCACGTTCTTTCCTATCTGCCAACTCCCTCCAATCCTTTAAACTCAAATCTTCTTTAATCTCTCTTTCCAATTCACTCCTTTCCTGGCCTTCTCTAACAGGCCCAATCTCCGCAGCTATCTGTCCTAACTCATTATGAACAGACTCACTGGAACTCAAACCTTCCAGAGGGATAGCTAACCCCCTGTCGCTCTCCTCCCTTGCTTTCGCCTGGGGCTGGTCAGCTTCAGGCGAACCTTCCGCATCTTCCGCCCCATGGCCCTTCCCCACCTTACTCACATCTTCAGGCATGTTTAAGGGGTTGGGCTGGCTACTAACGGGATCCTCAGGCTCATGCGCACACTCGCCCTCAGGAGTGACCACATCCCAAACAATACAACCATCAACCCCCTCGTCACACTTGTCAGACTCAACTTCACTCTTTGCCATACTCCTAGTTAGGACATTGACACTAACTTTCTCTTCACTTCTGTAGGTCCTTATGGCTTCCCTATAGGCCGCAGCCTCTTCTTCATCCACTAAGGATACAGGCACTAGACATGCAACTCCTACAGGTTCACTATCATCAACAACCGTCTTCACAACCTTCCGAAACCCACCTATCACGAACTCACACCTAAAACACTTGTGAGAACGCTCAACACCACCATAACCTCTTACAACCGTATCCTTCTCCCACACAACCCCTTCAGGGACTAAAGCCCTAGGAACGGATGCCAGCTCAGCTCCAGAGTCAATGAGAACCTCGGTTCTGACTCCACCAACCATCCCTCTAGCCACATTCAAGGGAACACTCGACTCTGCATGCCTTAACACAGACAGCTTAGTAGGAGGCTCCTTCTTAACTGACACCAACCCTCTACCCTTACTGGTACACTCGGGACTCTTGTGCCCCACCTTCCCGCATGAATAGCACGTAGGCACTCTTGCCACTAAACTACTCCCAGACTTCTCCTTTCTACACTCACTTGCCCTGTGGCCCTTCTCTCACAACTATAGCAGGTTACTACAAACCCACTTGAACCTCCACGATCCCTAGTATTTCCCCCCACTCGATCCCCAACATAACCCTGGGACTTACTCGCCTGCCCATAAACACTAACATTCTCCTTAAAACCCTTGTAGCCTCTGCTACCTGACTCTATGGACACACTACCTAAACTCTTAAAGTAGTTGCCCGGATGCCTCCCAGACATCCAATCCTCCAACGAATCTCTAAGCTCCCCCCACCCCCCAATTTTTTTTGCATCTATAAATGTCTTACCACTCTCAGGCAACACCCGCCTAAGGACTGCCAGCGCCGCAGCCACTGTGCAATCTTCAACTGTCTTACAATCCTGAAACATCCCACTGGTAGTTCTCACCAGCCAGTCTGCTATCCCTCCAGCAGACATTCCCTTAAACACTTCACTATTCACACTTAACAAGGAATTTCCATATGTAATAGCAGTTTCTCCTACCGCCTTTAATAAACCTTTCTTGATGGTCTCATAACACACTTCGTTGTCTAAATCCTTAGTCATACGTTTGCACATGCTTTCAGTCAGTTTGGGGTACAACCTATCCCCCCAGCTCTCTTCACTAACATCTCCCATCGTCATAATCCTCTCAAACTTAACTAAATACGCATTCAATTCACTACCTTCCCTATACATGCCTAAGCCCTTTAGCCTGTCATGCAAAAGCTCACGCTTCTCCCTGACTCTGGTGTCTTCTCGTCGTTCGTTCTGTCTCCTTGCATCATCAAAATTTCGTCGGGTCTCCTCCTCCCGGCGTTTCTGCTCGTCTTCCTCCCTTCTGGCTAACAGCCTCTCTTCTGCCAATCTGTGTCTCTCTTTCTCCTCTTCAAAAGCTAGTCTCTGAAGCTCCATTGCCTTTACTCTCTCTTCCCGGTCCTGCGCGTCTTTCTCCCGCAGGTACTGCAACAGTGCAGCAGCTGTCAATTCCTCTTCTCCTCTTCTCGCCATAACCGCTACCACCTCAGCACTTTCCACCTCAACCTCAGTCTCAGTATCACTTCCCTTAGTATATTTGACACCTGAAGACCAAAAAGGATACGGTGACCTCTCTTCCACCACTGTCTTTCTATGGGACCGATAGGACCCCCCGCTGGCAACTCCAGAAGACTTCCCGATCCTCTTCCTCCCCTCACCCGTCCCAGGCTCCGTCATAGAAGGCGAGTAGACTCGTCCCCTGCTGGATACCTGTGATAATATTATAAAAAGCAAAAATGAATGAGAGCAGTTACAAGGTAATTAAAATCCACAAGCACAAACAACTTGCACAAACAATTAAGTTCAATCACAAACACACACTTCGAAAATTTCACAAGACAAACAACTAGACAACAGATACCAATCGACAGGGCCGCCCCGGTACTCTCCAGGTCCCCGCAGAAAATACTCCTTTTCCCGTACACCCTCTTCCAAACACTCCAGGTAGCCCGCGTCGCAACACGAATTCACCGAATCGTTCACTACTGTCGAAACAAAGCAAACTCGTAGCTTCACTGCCGTAGCAAGATAGCCGTGTAGGTTTAGTCCCTCTGTCGTAACAAGGTAACTGTGTGATGGTCCCTCTACCGTAGTAAGGTCACCGTGCTGATCTGTGCTTCCACTATCGTAGTATGGTCGCTTGATATCGATTTTAAGGGGGCCATGGTAGGCCGTCACACCCTATTGGGTGGAGACTACAAACAATCACTATCCCCCTGCCCCCCCCTCCCCCCTCCCACACCACCCCAACTACCTCTGCCATCCCTCACCGTACCGCACCTCCTAACTACCCTAAGCCCCTTGTACGTGACACAATCAATTTAAAGAATCATTTATGCTCCATTACAACAATAATGTGATGTTCAACACGGTTTCCTAAATTGTTTTCAGTTCACCCCGGGACCTATTGGCGTCTGGTCATGGGCCATGTACCCCTGGCTGGAGCCGTTGGATGGAGTGGGGATCGTGGGCGCTGGTTCCCCTGGGGGCAGGCAACCGCTGGGTGTGACCCCCCACAGAGTCTGCAACTGTGCACAAACCGGCAGGACGCAAATCGGCAGCGGCCTTCATTGAACCTCCGGCAGAGCTCGCTGGAGCGATTGGCCGGACGAGCAGATGAGGCAGTTGATGGGCCTTGCCCACCAAACAGTTTCCGCCATGGCATCGCCCCCATAGGCCAGGACATCCAGAATTGGTCAGGATTCTGTGGGCACTGTTGAGTCAGGTGGTCATCCTGGAGGCAGAATGAACACCGGGGAATGGATCTCGCCCTGCCCGTGAAAGCCTCGCTATACAGGCGTGGGTCTGGGATGGACCAGTTCAGGTCCTTCCTGGCGAGTGCTTCCTGCCTGAACTGGCGATCATAGGTGACCCACCGGCCCGCCTCATAGTTCCTTTCCGCCCTCACAATCATGGCCTGGTAAGCAAAGAGTTCTGGGGCCTTGTGAGGGAACCTCGCCGCCACCAGTGCCGCCATCAGTGAGAATCGCTCGATCCACTGGGAGATATCAGTGATTGGTGGCCGGCTTGGAGGCTGGGGACGTCCTGGAACCGTCTCTGGTATGGTGTCCACGGTCACCTCGGCCATCTCTACATATTCAAGCTCCAGGATTCTCTTGGTGACCTTCTTTGAGAGCGAGGCGGCCGGGTTGAATGGGCCGGGTTTCAGGAGGGATCCGGTGTCCCCAACACTGGTGGGCGCCAGAGCCGCTGATGCCAGCAGATCTAGCCCTGGAGACCCTACCCCAGCTGTTGGGGTGAAGGTTGGCAGGTCTGCCAGTGCGGAATGTGCACTAGGTATGGTAAAACCTGTAATGACAGTCATAACCCACTAAAATGGGACTAGCCTGGGTCACAATGTGGTGGGCTCACCGTGTGGACAGAAATTGAAGTGACCATGCCACTCCAGGTGGGGGGGGGAGGGGGTCATGCAATGCGGACCTGGGCATGATTACCACACAGCTGGGCTAACATGCCGTCGGTGCCAGTGTGCCAGAGGATGTATATAGGGCAAGCGTACCAGATAGTGTGACTAATAGGTCTTTGGGACAGGCATGCTCAGCAGGTCGAACCCGAGAATATCTGAAGCCGGTGCGCCAGATATATCAGACTGGGGGCCAGCATGCCAGGCAGTTCTGACTAACGAGTTTTTGGCCGAGATGTGCCAGCTAAACCTTATCTGGGGCGAGCGTGCCAGTTAACTACCCTAGCGTGTAATCGGAGGGCGAACGTGCCCGATGGTTCCAATACAATATAATTGGCGCCAGCATGCCAGAACCTAATGGTGACATTTACTCAGGGCAAGTGCGCGATTTAGTAATAAAATGTCTTTGAGGCAACGAGCCAGGTACTAAAACCTTATTTCGGGGCAAGCGTGCCGTCTCTGGGGCAAGCGTGCCAGTTCGTCACAATAAAATGTCTTTGGGGCACGCGAGCGGGCTAGTTATGACAACATGTATTTGGGGCAAGCGTGCCAGTTCGCTAAGATTTGGGGCAAGCGTGCCAGTTCGCTAAGATTTGGGGCAAGCGTGCCAGTTAGTTAAGATAAAATGCATTCGAGGCAAGCGTGCCAGTTCGCTAAGATTTGGGGCAAGCGTGCCAGTTAGTTAAAATAAAATGCATTCGAGGCAAGCGTGCCAGTAAGTTCAGATAAAGTGTATTTGGGGCAAGCGTGCCAGTAAGTTTTGATCAAATGTATTGGGGGCAAATGTGCCAGTAAGTTGAGATGAAGTGTATTTGGGGCAAGCGTGCCAGTCAGTTCAGATAAAATGTATTAGGGGCAAACATGCCAGTAAGATATGATGTATTTGGGGCAAGCGTGCCAGTTAGTTATGATAAAGATATATATGGGGAAGGCCTAGAGCTCATTAACCCTCTCGTTCCTGAATTGTTTTGACGCGCGCGGAATAATCTAATTTTCTACCGTGGAATAGAGCAGTGCCGTTTTATTTTTTTAACTCGATGCTGGCTGGGAAAACCCCATAGCAACCATATATCACTAAATAGACCAAGAGTTTGGGATTCCCCTCATTTTTTGATTGAGAAAATTGAATAATATTTAAGCCATCTACTAATACTTCAAAAAAAAATTTTTTTTCCCCCCAAAAAATCCACTTTTCCCATCAATAAAAAAATAAAATAAAATAGAAATAATATTGTTTGATGCATTATATACCAATATTATATTAGTTCAACAATAAAATATGTTGTTTGTTGTGTGTGGTGCTGATTGTGATCATGTAGGAGACATCTATGAGTGTCCACAAGGAACGTATGCCATCGGACGTCGAGCTCCACTACAAAACAATTTCATATACACAAAAACACAAACAACAAAGATATTTGTAATACAAACAACAAATTATTCATGATCCTATATAATTGCAACTTTATGATTTATTGTATGCGGTTTCATACAGGATTTTTGTTTGGGGTGGGGCTCCGAGTGTACTTCGCCACACCCATTTTTTGGAACCTACACTACTTTGATGCACATCTTTGCATACGAGTCTATACTTCACACTGATGATCAGTGTTCGGTCCTATGCACTAAATGACTCAGTTATGATAGGAACATAATGGGATACAATATCAGACTAATAAATAAATGCTTCCTAAATGTTCATTTCTATTCAACTCCCAAAATTCTAGGAGGGAACCCAGCCATGCCTCCCACTGTATGAACCCCTGCTATGTATACTCCACACTGTACATGAGAGAAACATGTATTGAGAAAGTGTACTTTGAAAATGAAAAGCAGTACAAGCACACACGTGGAATTCAACTTACCCGGCATGGATGGTGTCACAGACTGAACGATCCCTCCCATAGAATCCGGAACCTCCATACAATACCAAAAAAACACAAGACAACAATGACATTTGTAACATAACTGCTGGCCTCGCTGAATTGAGCCCCCCCCTCCCCCGTCATTACTTTTCACTGACATTCTTGTACCATAACCCCCCCCTCCCCCGTCATTACTTTTCACTGACATTCTTGTACCATAACCCCCCCTTCCCCCGTCATTACTTTTCACTGACATTCTTGTACCATAACCCCCCCCCTCCCCCGTCATTACTTTTCACTGACATTCTTGTACCATAACCCCCCCCCTCTCCCAGCCCTAGCTGGACACCCAAATATCAGTAAGTTGAAAAAATGAAATTCAACTTACCCGGCGTGGATGATGTCACAGACCGAAAAAGACCACCGAGTTCGTTCTCTCTCAGGTTGGATCCGGAAACGCCACATACTGTTTGTTCATGGTTGCTCTTTCTCTCTTTCCACAAATGCACGCACACACATACACACACACACACACACACACAAGAAAAAAGAAGCTACAGGTGAATACAGATCATAAAAATAAATGTATATTTTATCATACATAAATTGACTGGTGTACACACACACACACACACACATGAAATTCAACTTACATGGGCATAGTAGTCACGATCCAAAAAGATCCAGAGTTCCCTCCCAGGTTGTATACGGAAGTGCCACATACTGTTTGTCCACGGATGCTCTCTCTCATTCCACAAATGCACACACACACATAAACACACACACACACTAGAAAAAAGAAGATACAGGTGAATACAGATCATAAAAATAAATGTATAATATAAATTGACTGGTGTACACACACACACATACATGAAATTCAACTTACATGGGCATAGTAGCCCGATTAGAAAAGACCCACCCACCCCCGAGTTCGTTCCCTCCCCGGTTAGATCTGGAAGTGCCAGAATAACATTTCAACTCCACGCACACACATATACATCGAGTGTGAAGCTCCACTACAACACCACAAAAACATAGACAACGACAACGACAATAACAATACATATTACAACTTTTGGGATGTTCAGGGAGGGGGAGGGGGAGCAGCCACAAATATCAAAGTCTGTGGTCCTTCACACAAAAGATTAAGGAATATCAATGGTGTGTGTTGTCATCTTTCTTCCACTCTCCCCCTACCTCATCCACCCGACTCTTGTTCTTCGATTCCCGCCTTCTCCGACCGCGAGGACGTCCAGAACTCGGAGCAGGAGGAGCCACTTCCTCTTCTTCATCACTGGAACCTGCTGCCTATTCGTGTTTCATCATTGGAAGACTCAGGTCCGGTATACTCTCCATCATGACTGGAAGACTCTGCTCCTGTCGCCTCATCTGCGTAATCGGGGTCGGTGACTGCATTCACATCTGGTCCTAGTAGTATATGTAGTAAAAAAAATTTGAATTTTTTTGAAAATTTGAATTTGTTCAAAAAACCACAAGCCACTTTCAAATCTCAAAACTCAATGAAATATATATATATTATAGCTAAACAGCTTACTCTATCTCAATATAGCTATAAATAAGTCCTTTCCAAAACAGAAGCTTGCTATTTTTCAAGAGAAAGACAAGAGAAAGACAAGCTTACCTCGATCATCTTCTTGACTCCCATTTTCAGTATCAGAGTTGACGGGTCTGGTCCACCAACCCTGATACAGGGCCTCCTATAGCCCTAGATGTCGTCTCCCTTCTCTACCCTTGATCCTGAGTCGCTAGAGTCAACATCAAGCAAGTCTAAAACTTGCAACGCATTGTAACTTCTAGACGCCATCTTCCAAAAAATGACTTTGAAAAAATTTTTTTTTTGCATAGTTACCGGGGTCACACGACACGCTCACTTTTTTCCTATGATGTAATAGGCATTACCTAAGACTGTACGTAATAGGGAGGTCCCCAGTTGAACTGGCGATTTTATAAAAAATGGAGAAGACAGTAAGTCAAACCGCAAAGTCTTGGTCGGCAAAGAAGCGGTTGTTTCAATGTGTTATGGAAGGCTACTGAGCTCAAGCAATTTTTTGCTGCTTCTACAAAGCTCTGGAGATGACTGGATCCATAAATGAAGCTGCTGTGAAGAAGGTAACTTTTTTTAAAATTCGACGGAGAACCGATGTTTTTTTTTTTTGCCGAGGAAGAAATAAACGCAACTGCTGTGAGGTACTGTCGAAGCAGTCCTGGCTGAAAGCTATTTTAGATGCTTCTCCAATGCATTGGGCACCTGTGTATGCAATCTGAAGGTTCTAGCTATAAAGTAACTATTTTTAAAAATTCGGAGAAGCCAACCGGTCTCACCCCGCTTTAAAGCGGGATCCGGAACGAAAGGGTTAATAGCCAAAAAGCATAAAGCTATTGTTTCATAATTTGAAACAAATCAGCTCCACATTCCCTCAGACACTCCAGCCTACTGTAGATGACACAATCACCACATTCACCACCACTTTCTCTCTCTTCCATGAATGCCATAAAGGATATAATTCCTCATCTTACATGAGCGACTCTGACATAAACCATCTTGGTAAGGCAATATATCATATTAATATATATTTATAAATTCTACCTTTTATTTTTAAATTAGAACGCAGCATCGAAAAATTCATGAAGTTCTATCGTGAAAAGTTCCCCACAGCTACTGTGCTCCCTAAAATGCACATCATGGAAGAGCACGTTATTCCGTGGGTGAAACGCTGGCGTGTTGGAGCAGGTCTTATGGGAGAACAAGGCGCAGAATCTGTTCATGCGCATTTTATGAAATTGGAGCGGACTCACCAGGGAATTCCTAGTGAAGTGGATAGGCTGAAATACATAATGAAGGAGCACCAGTTGGCATCAGATCCCTCCTTGGTTTGCCTGAGACCAGCTCCTAAGCATTACCAGAAAAGAAGGAAACTTATGGCAGCTGAACAAGAAGACTCTTCTTCTTAGATTACCTGGCACATTTTTTTAATTCATTGAGCACTGAATGTAGTACTGCAAGTCTTCTTCATTTACCACAAACCAAATGAGCGGTTGTTGAAAATTTGAATGTAGCTACAAATAAAAAAACAGTAGCGCTTGGAGAATTAGTATAGTAATTGACATATACCTATTAAAGCCATACCTGGTTCCAGCTTCTCCTAAAGCACTGCTAAACTGCTGCAACAATCGGTTAAAGCCGGTGAAATAACCAGCGCTATAGCTCCTCCTCAGTGCCTCTCACCAAATTTTTCTTTCAACTGTTTACATAATCGCTATCCTCCTTTCCCGTGATAAGACTGTGATGCACGTGATAAGCTACTGGGTGTGTTAAAAATCTATTTTTTTCTGATTATTTCTTTCTTCCTTCTTCAACACGCTCCCATAATAATGTTAATAAATGCTCATGGATATAGATCGCTGGCACGCAACTTTTCAATTTCTTCCACTGTCCTTCTTACCTTGACTAGTTATCAGAGTGGCGCTGGTGCCGTTGAGAAGGATGAGCTTCTTCCACTTCCCTTCCAATCAATGCCAGGACCAAAGCCTTTACCTATAGTTGGGAATTCTCTAGAATTAAAAAGAAACCTGGCACGTCTTCGGATGTACTTTCAGGAAAGTTTCAAAGAGTATGGTGATATATTTCGAGTCAAGACTGTTGGTAGGTTATGCCTCTAAAACAAATAAATTTCTATATCTCTTAGTATCCTCGTGCAGGTCAGTATAATGTGGTTGTAAAAGACCCAGCTACAATAGAAAAAGTGCTTCGTGCAGAAGGAAAGTACCCAATTCGTGAAAGACTATTTACACCAAATTTTGTATGGCTCTATGAAAATAGCTTAAAAGAAACTCCAACAATAGCGCTACTGTGAGTAATACAGAAGAGAGGTATTTTAGTGCATTTTGAAGTTCTCATTATTTTAGGGACGGAAAACGATGGAAGGAAATTCGGACAGCCCTTGGAAAGCAGATGATGCCTAGAAGTGTACAGACCTTTCATAACAGTTACAATTACCTAATAAATAGATTTTCTAATTATATTGCGTCTTCAAGGTCAGAAGACGGAGTTATCCAGGACATTGATTATCCCATCCGCAGGCTATTAATTGAACGTGAGCAAACACGCGGTCAAGTTGTAGCTATAGTGTATAATTATCTAAGCCTATATATATATGTCAACTTTGTATATCACACGAGGTTATTCTTTTTTATTCAGTTGCAGCAATTACTGTATTTGGCACGGACATAAATGCTGTTGCCAATCCAGCACCAGAAGACAAGGAGTTTATTGAAGCAGTGTGCAGGATCTTTCAATTGGAAGCAGAGGTTGCAGTTTCTCTTCCATTGTACAAACTTTATGACAATAAATTATCTAAGGAGTTCAGGAGAGTATTTCAGGTGCTTATTTTTATTTATTTTTTTAGGAATTTTTTTTGGTAGATTTTTTTTTTTTTTTTTAATAACAAAGAGATGAGTGGTTGACTATTCCTGTTTTTTTGTGTGTGCAGGAAAAAATATTGCCACAACATGGGCATAGCCTAAACTTTCCTATTAATTTGACCCTAACCTTTTGAAGGTAAAATAAGGTTCCAGAATGCACTTAAATTGAAAAGGATGACCACAACAAAACTCTTTTTTGGTGAGCTGCTCTATTACAGCAACACGGAACTCAAGGACATTTGTTCAAACATGAAAAATGTCCTGGAGCAAAAATACAAGCCTCCCATGTTGATAGCTAACTTCACTATTGTGGTTGCACACAGTGTAACAATGCAGCACCCGGTACTTCATCAATAATTTTGTGTTTTTAATATCAAACAAGTGTCATGAAAAGTATAATGAACATAGAAATTATGCTTTTGGACTCTGCATTTTTTTATGTATATTTAACTTCAACATTTTACTATTTTTCCAAGTACTTTGAATACAAAAAAAAAAAGCAATATTTTAATGTATCCACACCATATTCTTAATTACATATATCAATCAAGGCAGCATTAGCAGGTATATTAAATGGTGTGGCTAATAGTTTATGGGTGGAGCTTAAGAGGCAGACCAATTTAGAATTTATTCCTATGTCCCTGAACAACAACATTTTATCTAGAACCAGAAATTGTCTCTAAGACATTGTCAGCTTATTTATTCTTGAGGGTGATATTGATTTAACTTTTGGTGTTATAGATCTTAGGTAACAAAACTAAGATTGAATTAGAAAAGATGCACAAAGATTTGGCCAGTGGAAAACAAAGGGAGCCAGCTGGTATTTTGGAGCACTGGCTAAAAGAGGGAAAGATAAGTGCCAATACTGCAATGCATGAATCAAAGGATCTATTTGCTGCTGCAGTAGATACAGTAAGTTTAGCAATTGATATATTATTGTCAAGCGACCAAAGCGAGTGAGACCCTATCTGGGATAATACAATTGAAAATCGGGGATATTTATTGTTTGTATGTTTGATGTATGTGCGTCATTTTTTTGCTTTGCCCCTTTCATTTTTGTGTTTTGTACAAATTTAAATTTAAAAAAAACTTTGAGAAACAATTAAAAATGCCTTTGGATGATACTGGTATGGATAATTTACTCTCTTAGTGGAGTATGGGCCAGGATCGACCACCAAGCGAAACCAATTCGAAATAGGTGACTATAAAAATTGCATGAAAATTACGGAATGAGCTATATACTTAAAATTCCTCACTCTAATTAAGTATTCATAGCTGTTGTGGCTATGAAGAAGATAGCTTGAGTATCTGGAATTTTACCAACCTAAACTAAGTTTTCACATTCTTTTTTTTTTTTTTTTTTGCGTACCAGTTAGTGGTTCATAAACAATCTGGTTATGTGAGAAGGAATAAATTAGATATTCCAAGACTTTTTCTTGACAAAGGCTTCTTCTACTTATAAATAACTATCAGGTACTTTGCACAAAAAATCATTAATTATTTCTCTCTCTATCTCTCTCCATTATTATTTACTTCACTTGCCATTCAAATATTTTAGCTCAACATTTTTCAGATCGCTGGCTATATCAGACAGTGTTTGGTATGGTTGGGGGGCAGAGGGGAGGGGAGGGTATGTTGGTTTAAACTGTATTGAATATGGCAATTTTTAACATGCAACTACTTTTAAGTTTGCAACTTCCTTTATCTACTCTTTCATTATCATCCGTATTGTTATTGTGTGAGAGATGGAAAGCAGCCAGGTTAGTAAAGCTATTACCTTATATATTACCAAAACTCCAATCCTTTAATAGACATCCAACCAAGCAGTGTTTCTTCTTCATGCTCTGGCAGTTAATGAAGATGTCCAAGAGAATTTGTACAGAGAGATAGAATCAGTTTTGGGAGAGAGCGAACTACCACAACTTGAGCATTTTTCTCAAATGCCGTACATGAAAGGATGCTTACTAGAGTCATACAGGTAAGTCAAAGTAGAAACGTGTGGGAGAGAAATTATTGTCATTGTAGTTAAATAAAGAAGAAGGTTTGATATACAATATTGTGCTATAAATAAATGGCCAGCTATAACTTAGGGCTGTAAAATATGTGCAAAAAAAACCCGGGTGCGTACCTAGATACTTTGTCATGGGAAGGATTCAGGGAGTTGTCTGATATGTGATATAGCCAAACTCTCCCCCACTTTTTCAATCTGTGGTTGTGGTTATGTGATGGCTTCAAATGTTCAGAGAATTAATAATATTATACCATGGTTGCTGCGGTAACACCCATGGATTAAAAGTGATATTTTCCCGGTGATTTTTCACCGGGATAAAACAGTTATGCCATGGCAACATCGGGGTTATGGAATATCACCGCCCTTAACTATAAAACAGTTATTTTCCCGGTGCAGTGTCAAGCGAATTCTTCCGTGTTTCCGGGCCCAAAATTCAAATTAAAATTAAAATTCAATTGAAGCACGCCAGAAAGTTTACTTTATATAGCAAGTTTACTTTAGCAAGTTTACTTTAGCATTGTAGCTGCCAGCTGTTATCTCCAGATCTAACTCTACCTGGGCTGCTCAGCAGTAAGCAGTAAAGCAGCTAGCTGTGGTAAATTCCTGTGGTATGAGAGCAGCAGGAGAGTTATATGTGGTAGGGCTGGTCCCATATAGGTGGATATGAGAGAGTAGTAGTAGCAGCAACTATGGTATAAAACAGTTATGCCATGGCAACATCGGGGTTATGGAATATCACCGCCCTTATCCCTCGGGCTTCGCCCTCGGGATCAGGACGGCCATAACCCCTCGTTGGCCATGGCATAACTATTACTTATAATAGTTTCCCATGGTGCCCAAGCAAAATTAATTGTTCTGCTACTTTTTTTAAAATTTTGGCATTCCTCTACAGAAACAATCAATTTATCATCCCACAACTTGGGTCAATGGTATGACTCTGGTGTGTTTAGCTAAGACTTCTGGTTTTAAAGACATACAGATGGTAGATGTTAGCTACTAGAAATCTGACTAGTGAGGATTAAGCCATCTGCCAAACAAGATAGTAATGCTAAAGATAAAAGCAAACTAATAAGATAAAATAAAGAGCAGACGAAAGGCTTAATTAGTATAAAAGAATGAATACTGGGGAGGGCCGGAGAAAGCTCTCTTTTAGTGATCAGGCTGGGAAAAGATGTGGTCATGGGTGCGTCCAGTATACACGGATATGTAATAAAATGTGCCACTTTTAACTAGAAATGTGCTTTAATCAAATGACAATGAATTACACTGCCAGTAAACAAAATGACCAATAATCTTCCTGTGTGATCCTTGTTTGCAATGAGTGTTTACATTGCCTCCAAAGATAGTGTTGGTTTTTTCCGCCATGATTGTGTAAAGTCATCCCGAAAAAGTGATCAGGCCATTGCCTAACCAGCCTGACCATGTACTCTGACCCTGACAATTTTTGCACCGATTGCTACGAAACTGGCATAAGAAGATGATTTTGAGTGGGGGGGGGGGGGGGGGGGGGGGGGGGCTGGACAACTAAAACTATATGTATGGTCTATTTATTAGGCGTGTGTTCACAGATGCAAAATTATATAAGCTACCCTTTTTAGAAATCATACACAACTGACCAAGCCTGTAGGCAGGAGTCGGGGGAGGGGGGTGGGCTCATGATGGCTCCACATGTGAGCTCCCCCTTAGATGCAATTTATTGATAATTTTTTTACTTTAAAAAAATCAATTTCTTTATTGTGGAGTCAAAAATTCAATCCTATTTTGCAACCATAACTATCAGCTTAGGCGAGCCGGCTCTTTGAAATTTCTGGCTATAGATTTGCTGACTAGATATTAGTGGATTTAGACATTGACTCCCTGCAAAACTTGTTAAATTTATTCCCTACCCTACAGAGCACTCTCCAAAGTCTAGGGGGCAAAGATCCCCTGGATTACAGTCTGGGTCTCTCTCACCCCCCTCCCTCCCTGGTTCTTATGCCAGTGGTACATTGGTACATACACAATCAATTTCCAGACTGATTAAGGACTTTGAGTCAGATCACTAAATGAATATTCCAGTCAATTTATAGTTTGACTTTAAACTAATTGCAACACAAGCTTTTTGAAATTGTTTCTAGTATAAAAAGACATATTTATGACATATTAAAACCTTTCGGGGAAAGTATTGAAAATTCCATTATTATAGTATGATGCAGATTGACCTTTGAATTTTGATCATGTGGTTTACTAGTTACTAGTGAGTGTTGAGTAGTGCGGTAATTTCTTGCTATGGAGAAGCCAGTAAAGTGTGTGTGTGTGTGGGGGGGGGGGGTCGTGTTTAAGTTGCTAACTTTGAACACGTTTGTCGGCGCCTCCACGCGGTGACCCCTGGGCAGTGATCCACTTGCCCCCGTGTGGACCACTGGCTAAAGCCGACTGCGAGTCTGTGTATAGTGTGTGAAATGAGCACAGGACGTTGCCCGATGACGTCACTCAATGCACGTCAGATTCGTACACCTGCAGAGGACTTACAATCCTCTCAGGGAGTTACACTGTGTATGACTGCACATAGCACAAGCAGAATGCAAAGTTCCCCAGTTTGGGTATTGGCATCTTGGAATGTGCATACATTGTTGGATGTAGATGGTAGGATTGAGACTGCTAGGAAGGGAGTGGATGATGTAGAAGTGGTGGATGAGAGGAAAGTGGACCAGGTAGTTGGAGAGTTGTCAAAGTATAAAGTGGAAGTTGCTGCTGTTCAGGAGACTAAGTGGTTTGGGAATGAGGTGTATGAAGTTGGGGGGAGTGTGGTGCTGGCTTCAGGAAGGCCTGTGCCTGGTGATGGGGTGGTGAAACAGAGGGGTGAAGGGGTGGCTATTGTGCTGTCTGGGAGTGCTATAGGTGTGTGGAAGGATGCTGGTAAATCTTGGAAAGCATGGAGTTCGAGGCTTGTGAGTGTGAAGTTGAAGGTTGAGCGAAGATGCAGAGATAAGTGCTTTATGTATGTTTTCAGTGGATATGCACCAACTTATGCAGCCAGTAGGGAGGATAAGAATGCCTTTTATGACCTGCTCCGGCAAGCCCTAGACTCGGTACCCACTCATTCATCCTATGTGCTGCTAGGAGACTTCAATTCACGTGTGGGCTCCAGGGAAGGCAGTGATGATCCTTCGTGGTATGAGAGGGGTCCACATGGGCATGGAGTCATGAATGAAGCTGGAAAGGAGTTGCCGTCTTTCCTGAGTGTCAATGGAGCGACAGTGTGCAACACATGGTTCGTGAAGGATATAAACAAAGGTACTTGGCAGCATCAGGAATGCTATGGTGATGAGAGGAGCCCTGTGTATCACTGATCACATGATGCTCAGGTTAAAGATGAAGATTGGAAGAAAACCTTCTAGTAGACGGCAGGATGAGAAAGGGAGAAAGTTAGATGTAGCAAGGCTTAGCACAGTGTCTGGGGGTATGAAAGGCAAAGACTCAGTTAGAGATAAGTATGCAGGTGAGGTGAGCAGAAGATTGAAGGAGGAATGGTGTGAGACAGGGACTGTGGAAGAGAAGTGGGAAGTGATGAAATCAGCACTATACGTGGCAGCTAAGTCAACACTAGCTACTTCCTCACAGAAGAAAGTGGACTGGTTTGAGGAGAATGCTGGCATGCTAATGCCCATGTTAGAGAAGAGGAAGGAAGCATACTTGAAGTGGTTGGACACAGGGAATGAAAGAGAGCAGAAGAAGTTTGCGGAACTGCACGGGAAGGTCAGAAGAGCTGTGAGGGTAGCAAAGAATAGCTGGTTCCTCAGAAAGGCACAGGAGGCTGAGCATGGGATGCATAGAGGCTAGGTAGTGTGGAGCTGCATCAGAGACATCCAGAGAGGTAGACGTGGACTAGTGCCAGTGAGAGCGGTTGTGGTGAGGAATGAAGAAGGAAGCTTGTGCAAGACTCCCGAGGCACAGCAGCAAAGATGGAGGAGGCACTTTTCAGCGATCCTAAACCTGCAAAGTGGGTTCTCTATGGAGGAGTTGGAGCTAGTGAGGCAGAGACCAGTGAAGGATGAGATGAGTGAGCCACCCTCAGAAGAGGAGTTGGAGAGAGCTATTGGCAAGCTACATAGTGGTAAGGCTGGTGGAGAGACTGGGGTTCTTCCAGAAATGGTAAAGGTTGTGTGCCATGAGTAAGCATTCATGTCATCCTTGATGAGTCTGTGTGGAGATATCTGGAGGAAGAGTGAAGTTCCCAGAGACTAGTGTGATGCAGTCCTTATACCACTGCCAAAGAAAGGCGATCTGTCAGTCTGTGATAACTGGAGGGGCATATCACTGCTGGATGTAGTGGGTAAGGTGGTGGCACGTGTGATCCAGGAACGCCTGCAGAAGCTGGCTGAAGATCAGCTTCCTGAGTCTCAGTGTGGATTCAGGAAAGGACGTGGGTGTACAGATATGATCTTCACGGTGAGACAACTAGTAGAGAAGTCATGGGAGCACACTGCCAAAACCTTCCTCACTTTCATAGACCTCCGCAAGGCGTATGACTCTGTGCCAAGCTCTTTGGGTTGCGCTGCACTCAGTTTGGCCTGACTGTTAGTGTACAGAAGACCAAGCATATGGTGGTAGGCAGACAGATGGAGGACTCTGAGCGCGAGCCTATTGTTGTGGAAGGAGGAGAGATCCAGTGTGTGAAGGAATTCCCATACCTGTGCAGTGATTGCTGACTCTGGCAGGATGGACGCTGACGTGGAGAGCAGACTAGCAAAAGCTTCCAAAGCATATGGCGCCCTTAGGAAAGCTGTGTTCTTGGATAGGAACTTATCCCTCCAGACGAAGCGCAAGGTGTACCAGGCATGTGTCCTGTCTGTACTGTTGTATGGAGCTGAGTGCTGGATCCCTTTGAGGAAACTCAACACCTTTCACCATAGGTGCGTGAGAGCAGTCCTGGGCATTTCTAACCAGCAACAGTGGGATGAGAGGATCACCATGGCTGAAGTGAGGAGACGATGGGGAGACGAAGATCTAGTGTCAGACAAGATCCAGATGAAGAGGTTGGAATGGCTAGGTCACTTGGCTCGCATGCAGGACCATCGCATCCCAAAGAGTGTGCTGTTCGGTTGGCTGTCTCAACCCCATCCTCGTGGAGGTCCTCGCAGGAGGTGGAAGGATGTGGTCATGGAAGATCTCCAGCAGATAGGTGTGAAGGACGAATGGTATAAGTTAGCCACTATCTCAAGAGACGGAAGGAGGTCAAGGTGCAGATAAGGTGTGAGAAGACAATTAGAGAGTAGGGCAGCAGCAGCAGCAGCAAGGTCCATGTCTAGTGTTGGTAGAGAGGTGTGGTGTGGTCTGTGCAACAGGAGGTTCAGGAGAGAGGCAGATAAGAAGAGGCACAAGTGTGCAGACGAGAGGAAGGAGACACTCAGCCAGCAGAAAGGTGCGGTGAAGTGCATCTCCTGCAACAGATGGTTTGGCAGTCGTGGAGGATTAGCGGTCCACAGATGTCACAGTGATGGACAGTGATGCTGAGGAACTAGCAGGATGCTTGAAGTCCCCTATAGGGACCGCGTGACCGTAGGACAGCAGCGGAATTACAAGTTACAAGTGTGTGTGTGTGTGTGTGTGTGTCTGGGGGGGGGGGGGGGGGGGGGGGGGGGGACTAGCTGGTCATATTTTGCTTGCTTAGATGTGCTGAAAAATGAGTATTGGATATTTTTTGAAGTGTTAAGTGATGCAATGATGTTTACTGGTTTAGCTAGTTATCTGTACAAACTATATTATTTTCTTGCTTTGAAAAGATCTGTCAACAAAAGTATGAGCTGTGGGTTAGCTATACTAGTAGACACACAACATATGCATATGGCAGACAGAGGAGGAATATTGCCAACTCTCAATTTGAAAGCTGAAACCTTCATTTGTATGGAAAATAGGCCATCATTGCTGTAATATGGGACAATTCAATTGTCAGTATATAAACTGAATTTTCTATTTCATGTCAGGCTTTTCAGCACAGCTCCAGGAACAGTACGTGTCCTACAAGAAGATTCTGTTCTTCATGGATATCAAGTTCCTGCAGGAGTAAGTAACATTATTGCACCCCTTATACCTATACAAAATTTTTTTACCGATTTTTCAATCAGTTTATGAACTAGCTAGAATATTTTTGTAAACTTTTTTAAAAGCTTCTTATCATGATTTTTCTTCTCCTCTTGTGGTTTAATAGACCACAGTGACATATTCCCTATACACTGCTGGCCGTGACAGTTCTCTATTTCCTGATCCTTTGAAGTTTGATCCCCTCAGGTGGCAAAGGAATGACACTCACGCATTTGCCATTCAACCATTTGGATTTGGACCAAGATCATGCATTGGTAAGTAGCTAGCTAGTGTCTAAACAAGCCATCATTCCGAGCATTGATTTGACTTAATTCTAATGCAAGCTAATTAATGTTTCAGTGAAGTTCTCTTTGATTTTAGATCAATTAGCTATTATTAAAAGAAAGAATGTGTGAATATAGAATTATCTAATTAATAATATGACAGGTGAAATATCCTAAGACATTTGCATAATAGTAAATTGCTTTCAGCTTCTACAACTGAATCTTTCCATTACAGTGAATAACATCAATCATTAAAATACAAGATAATTCTGTGCTGGAATACAAGTATGTTTGGTAACATTTAAATCACTATGGGAAGTTTGAGGAATATCATTAATTAAGTCACTTAATGATTAATCTTACAGTGTGCACCTTATTTAAGAATATTGCTGGGTGCTTAGCCTTAGAAAGTGCAATTATTAAAAAGAGATGTCATGAAGTATTCTCATATTATATTGTCATAGTTAGTGTGGGAGAGTTATTGCTTCTTATAATGGAACTTTGATTAATTTTAAGTGAGCTTGAAATAAAAAAGGTGGAAAATATAGCGAAATATGTGGATAACAACTACATGTGACAGAGTTAACTTGTTCTTTCTTGTGGGAAGCCCACAGAAAATTTCTAGGGGACATTTATGAATAGGTTTAAAAAAATTATTAAAAAAAAGTCACTGTGGGAATTAATGCTATAAGCTATTTTCTGTCAAGCATAATGATTCTATTATTTTGTGCAGGACGAAGGTTTGCAGAATTGGAGCTGAAGATTATTATGATCCAGGTATATAACTATGATTGTAACCTCCAACACATTATCTTCATAGGAGGATTTAGCTAAGCACAGTCAATGTCAATTTTATTTTGGTTATGTATAGATGGTAAGAAAATTCAAGATGAGTACAGAGATCAACAATTTGGACACTGAAGAAAAGAACATTGTATACCCAAAAGGAGATGTCACTATCAAGTTCACTGACAGAAATTAACATAGCATTGTGTATCACATTGCCTTTTAGTTATAGCTGAATGTATGCAAATTATATCAGTGACTACAGCAAATTCCTGATGAGATAGCTATTTCATATTAGTTCATGCGATCTTTGTGTTAATTGCCACTATGATCTTGTATGGCTGATAATGGTACATTTATGGAATAGCTTAATCACTACAATCTCACCACCTTCAAACCAAGGAATTAGACCACACTAGCACCTGGAAACTATTCAGAGCAGACAATGGTAGCCACCTTTTTAATTCCTTGGCTAAGTAAACGCAAAGTTTGACTAAGTCTACTGGAAGTTTCGCTAACCCAGTAAAATGGTTTTATTGGGGCAAGGATAATATAATATCAAGATAGTAGGTTATGGCTCAGACTACATTATTATGAATGGTTTATGATTACCTTGGCTTATGCATATTCAATACACACAGACTATTGACACACACCTACCAAAAATTCTGGCAATTGAACAACATCAACATTAGCATCAATATCATAAATAATAATAATAATAACTAGCAAGTACCCCGCCACACAGTAGCGCTTGACATATTGCACAGTAAGAATGCAGTAGCATATGTTACTTTTATTCATGGCTATGGTTGGTATCAGTTTCACTCTCCTGCTCTATTTATTTCTGAACTATCTCATTTTTGTATCCCCCACCTTTTTTTTTTTTTCAGCTCTTCCTTCTTGAATCAAGGAGTCCTTTCTCCTCCTTTACCTACCTCTCCTGCTTGTGAATCTTTCTGTCCTTCTATCATGATTGTGGACTTAGGCTAAGTGAAACTTTTAACTTCTGTGTTTCTACTTTCACATTTCTTTTGAAACTTACGCCGCCATTACTCGATGATTCGATCCACCCGCTTTTTAGTACAATATTAATCGCTCCCTTTTTGCCTTCTCTTTTGTAGTTTCTCCTTTTTACCACACCGCCTTTCCTCGTCGATTCCACCGATTAACCGCTTTTGCCTTCTCTTTCACATTTTAACCTTCCTTTTTGAAGCTTATGCCGCCTATCCTCGTCTGTTCTACCCGCTTTTTGTTGTAATTATAGTAATCACGGGCTACCGACCATGACGACACTTTTCCCACTCTCCGGTTTGTCTGCCACTCTCTCGTCTTCTTCCACTTATCGTTGTACCAGGTTAGGTAACAAACGAACTCGCCTACCGGTAGTCTAGCGTAGCCAACCCCTTCACTTCTTTATAACTGCATTCTTGGTTTACTCGGTAATTCAGCATTATTTCACGAAAACCACGCTAGCTAACAAATATGGAATTACGTACTTACCTCAGCTTCCCTCGAGTAGTAGCTTCCTTAGCATTAATATTACGGAATTTTGACTACCAATGGCTCTTGACAACCAGCAATCTGCACTTCGTATCCCCGCTAAAACGGCGAAGTTTTGAAATTAAGTCTGGAAAAGGGTATGCAATGCCATAGTAACCGGTCATAGCAACTTGTTGTGTCTTGAAAAACAAGCGTTTTAGCAGGAATTTTATCAATACTTCGGAGCATAAGTTTAAAGTAAGGCTAACTTAATGCTGTAGTTTCTGGCGTCAAAAAGCCTTGTTTTTAGGGGGGAAAAGTTCCACACGCGCGCGTTTAAGGGGCATACGTACCATCCATACATACATATATACTAGTGGTGTGCTTGAGCACAAATATCGTGCGAGCCTGATAGTTAGGTAACATAAAACTACAGTATTGTTACTATGTTTTAGCTTAGTTCATGCAAACACTATAATAACCTTTTATTTCAGCAAACAAATACAAAATCACTCTCTTACCTGATTTGTTAACTTTTGTAGTGTATCAAACATCTGCCATTCTGATAATCTCAATTACCAGTAACTCTTGAACAAACTCTCAGCTACAATAAACAAAAAATCGGAGTTATTATTTGTAATTTAAGCCAACAAATATGGAATTACTCTTACTTCAATTTCCTGAGTATTGATAACTTCTGTAGTATCAAATTGAAGTTACTTTGACTATCTGAATTACCGTGAATTCTTGACAACAAGCTCTCAGCTACAAAAACAAAAGACCATCAATTTAGCACACAAATACATAACAACTTTCTTACCTCATTTCTTGAGCAGTGGTAACTTCCGTAGTATCAAATTTAAGCCATTCTGACTATTTGAATTTATCAACCACTGTTGACAACAAGCTCTTAGCTACATAAAAGAAAGGCCAGAGTTATTTTTGTATATTTAGCTAACAAATATGGAATTACGTACTTATCTCAGCTTCCCTAGAGTAATAGTAGCCTCCTTAGCTTTAATATTACGGCATTCTGACTACCAATGGCTCTTGACAACCAACAATCGGCACTTCGTATCCCCCCTAAAACGGCGAAGTTTTGAAATTAAGTCTGGAAAAGAGTCTTCAATGCCATAGTAACCGGTCGAATCAACTGTTTTTGTCCTGAAAAACAAGCGTTTTCTCCTGAATTTTCTCACACTTATGAGCTCAAGTTTAAAGTAAGGCTTGCTTAATGCTGTAGTTTCAGAATAAACTGGGGTCAAGCCTAAAAAGCCGTGTTTTTAGGAGAAAATGGTTCCCCGCGTGCGCGTTTAAAGGGCATACGTACCATCCATCCATACATACATACATACTAGTGGTGTGCTTGAGCACAAATGGCGAGCGAGCCTGATAGTTAGGTAACATAAAATGTTACTCTTTTAGCTTACTTCATGCAAACACTATAATAGCAGTTATGACATTTGATTTCAGCAAACAAATACAAAATCACTCTCTTACCTTATTAATGGTAACTTTTGTAGTACATTCTGATAATCTCAATCACCAGTAACTCTTGAACAAGCTCTCAGCTACGATAAAAAATAAACCAGTGTTATTATTTGTAATTTTAGCCAACAAATATGGAATTACTACTTACATCATTCTTGAGTATTGATAACTTCTGTAGTATCAAATTGAAGTTACTTTGACCATCTGAATTACCTTGAATTCTTGACAACAAGCTCTTACCTACAAAAACAAAAGACAATCAATTTTAGCACACAAATACACAATTACTTTCTTACCTCATTTTCTTGAGCAGTGGTAACTTTTGTAGTACCAAATTTGAGCCAATCTGACTATTTGAATTTACCAGTCACTGTTAACTAGCTATTAGCTACAAAAAAGAAAGGCCAGAGTTAATTTTGCATATTTAGCTAACAAATATGGAATTGCGTACTTATCTCAGCTTCCCTCGAGAAGTAGTAGCTTCCATAGCATTAATACTACGGCATTCTGACTACCAACGGCTCTTGACAACCAACAACCGGCACTCCGTATCCCCCCATAAAACGGCGAAGTTTTGAAATTAAGTCTGGAAAAGGGTCTTCAATGCCATAGTAACCTGTCGAATCAACTTTTTGTGTCTTGAAAACAAGCGTTTTAGCAGGAATTTTCTCATACTTTGGAGCTTAAGTATAAAGTAAGGTTTGCTTAATGCTGTAGTTTCAGAATAAACTGGAGTCAAGCCTAAATAGCCGTGTTTTTAGGGGAAAAAAGTTCCCCGCGCGTGCGTTTAAAGAGCATACGTACCATCCATACATACGTCATAGTTATAAACCAAAATTGAGGTTTGTATGCGATTTATAAACTCCGAGACACGAGGGCGCAGCCCGAGTGGCGAGGATTTATAAATCGAAATACAAACCTAATGATTTTGGTTTATAACTAAAGTACCCAAACTCTTCATTATTCCATTTTGCTTTGATCTGCCTTCTACCATAATTATGGTTGCTAAGAACTATATCAGACTTTTCCCCGCTAATACATTTTCTTACGAGCATACCAGACTGCATCAGATTTATAGTTCTTAACGACAAGCGCGGTCGCTCGGGTAACGGGCTATAAATACATATATAATTGGCGAGCGAGCGTAGCGAGCGAGACACTTACAGGGGTAACACAATCGAAAATCGGGGATGTCAGTTTATTTATTTATTTATTTGGCGAGCGAGCGAAGCGAGCGAGACAGTATTAGGGGTGGATAATGCAAAATCGGGTATATGTTATTGGCGAGCGAGCGTAGCGAGCGAGACACTTACAGGGGTAACACAATCGAAAATCGGGGATGTTTATTTATATATATGGACGTACGTATGTCATTTTGTACTTTGACCCTCCGTATTTTTGTGTTTGCTCGGCGTTCGACCCCGTCCCAAATTGCACTAAACAGAATCCTCTGGTTTAGCGATCAGTACCCGTATCACCCTCGAAATTGAATTGTTTACCGTTGCTTCTTGTTTTGCGGGTGCAGTTTTTCTATTCGAGTTAGTGGCGGTGATAAGTCAATGCGCTCTTTGTTATGGTTATAAGCCGTGCGCAACAGTATTTACTTGAAAATACATTGTTCACTAGATTACTGCGAAGGTAAGTCTGTGTAGGTGCATGTCCAGTTGTGTCAAAGCATTGTGTGTTACAACCACTACTTAGCTAAAGAATATCACAAAAAAAACTTTTAAATAACGTGTATTGTTTTGTCGTTGTTTTCCTTCCAAGCAGTTGCAGAGAGTTGTTACTATGGCACTGAAATCCCTTTACCCTGTATGGTGACCTTATATTCAGTAGCTTCAGTGTTAGAAGTCAAAATCATTCATATAAAAATAGTACAGTCTTTAGGCTCGCTCGCCATTTGTGCTCAAGCACACCACTAGTATATATATATGTAGGTATGTATGTATGGATTGTACGTATGCCCTTTAAACGCGCGCGCGGGGAACGTTTTTTCTTAAAATAACACGGCTTTTTAGGCTTGACCCCAGTTTATTCTGAAACTACAGCATTAAGCAAGTCTTACTTTAAGCTCCAAAGTGAGAAAATTCCTGCGAAAACGCTTGCTTTTCAAGAAACAAAAAGTTGATTCGATCGGTTACTATGACATTAAAGACCCTTTACCATATTTAAATTCAAAACTTCGCCTTTTTTCCGGCTAAGTGCGGCTTGTTACTAGTTGTCAAGAGCCACCTGTAGTCAGTACTAAGAGAGCTATCACTACTTCTGAAAAGCGTATGTAAGCACATAAAGTATTAATGCTAAGGAAGCTACTACTACTCGAGGGATGCCGAGGTAAGTACGCAATTCCATATTTGTTAGCTTAATATGCAAAATAACTCTGGCCTTTCTTTTTTATATAGCTAAGAGCTTGTTGTCAACAGTGACTGGTAAATTCAAATAGTCAGGACTCAAATTTGTACTACAAAAGTTACCACTGCACAAGAAAATGAGGTAAGAAAGTAATTTTGTATTTGTGTGCTAAAATTGATTGTCTTTTGTTTTTGTAGGTGAGAGCTTGTTGTCAAGAATTCAAGGTAATTCAGATGGTCAAAGTAACTTCAATTTGATACTACAGAAGTTATCAATACTCAAGAATGATGTAAGTAGTAATTCCTCCATATTTGTTGGCTAAAATTACAAATAATAACACTGGTTTATTTTTTGTCTTAGCTGAGAGCTTGTTCAAGAGTTACTGGTGATTGAGATTATCAGAATGGCAGATGTTTGATACTACAAAAGTTACCATTAATAAGGTAAGAGAGTGATTTTGTATTTGTTTGCTGAAATCAAATGTCATAACTGCTATTATAGTGTTTGCATGAAGTAAGCTAAAACATAGTAACATTTTATGTTACCTAACTATCAGGCTCGCTCGCCATTTGTGCTCAAGCACACCACTAGTTATTTATTTATTTGTATATATGTATGGACGTACGTAAGGCATTTTTGTACTTTAACCCTCGCGTTTTTGTGTTAGTTCGGTTGTCGACCCCGTCCCAAATTGCACTAAACAGAATCCTCTGGTTTATCGCGATCAGTACCCGTATCACCCTAGAAATTGAATTGTTTACCGTTTTGAATTCTTTTGCCGGTGCAGTTAAAACTTGACAACTTAAGGGACTTCCATTTCTATTCGAGTTAGTGGCGGTGGTAAGTCAATGCGCTCTTTGTCATGGTTATAAGCCGTGCGCACAGTATTTACCTGAAAATACATTGTCCACTAGACTACTGCGAAGGTAAGTCTGTGTAGGTGCATGTCCAGCTGTGTCAAAGCATTGTGTGTTACAACCACTACTTAGCTAAAGAATATCACAAAGAAAACTTTTAAATAACGTGTATTGTTTTGTTGTTGTTGTTTTTTCCTTCAATTCAAGCAGTTGCAGAGAGTTGTTACTATGGCACTGAAATCCCTTTACCCTGTATGCTAAATTTAAAAACTGGACCTTATTTTCAGTAGCTTCAGTGTTAGAAGTCAATAAAAATAGTCTAGTCTTTAGGCTCGCTCGCCATTTGTGCTCAAGCACACCACTAGTTTATTTATATATATGGACGTACGTATGTCATTTTGTACTTTGACCCTCGCGTTTTTGTGTTAGTTATGTGGTCGACCCCGTCCCAAATTGCACTAAACAGAATCCTCTGGTTTATCGATCAGTACCCGTATCACCCTAGAAATTGAATTGTTTACCGTTTGAATTCTTTTGCAGGTGCAGTTTTTCTATTCGAGTTAGTGGCGGTGGTAAGTCAATGCGCTCCTTGTCATGGTTATAAGCCGTGCGCAACAGTATTTACTTGAAAATACATTGTCCACTAGACTACTGCGAAGGTAAGTCTGTGTAGGTTCATGTCCAGTTGTGTCAAAGCATTGTGTGTTACAACCACAACTTAGCTAAACAATATCACAAAGAAAACTTTTAAATATCGTGTATTGTTTTGTTGTTGTTTTTTTCCTTCAATTCAAGCAGTTGCAGAGAGTTGTTATTATGGCACTGAAATCCCTTTACCCTGTATGCTAAATAAAAAAACTGGACCTTATCAGTAGCTTCAGTGTTAGAAGTTAAAATCATTCATATAAAAATAGTATAGTCTTTAGGCTCGCTCGCCATTTGTGCTCAAGCACACCACTAGTATATAACATATACCCGATTTTGCATTATCCACCCCTAATACTGTCTCGCTCGCTTAGCTCGCTCGCCAATAAATTTATAAACATCTTCGATTGTGTTACCCCTGTAAGTGTCTCGCTCGCTACGCTCGCTCGCCAATTAGAAGCACGGACGAAAACAGAAGTCTCACGTACCCCATAAACAGATAAACTAGTGATGTGCTTGAGCACAAATGGCGAGCGAGCCTAAAGACTATATTCCAGTTTTTAAATTTCGCATACACGGTAAAGGGATTTCAGTGCCATAGTAACAACTCTCTGCAACTGCTTGAATTGAAGGAAAAAAAACAACAACAAAACAATACACGTTATTTAAAAGTTTTCTTTGTGATATTCTTTAGCTAAGTAGTGGTTGTAACACACAATGCTTTGACACAACTGGACATGCACCTACACAGACTTACCTTCGCGGTAATCTAGTGGACAATGTATTTTCAAGTAAATACTGTTGCGCACGGCTTATAACCATGACAAAGAGCGCATTGACTTACCACCGCCATTAACTCGAATAGAAATGAAAGTCCCTTAAGTTTTCAAGTTTTAACTGCACCGCAAAAGAATTCAAAACGGTAAACAATTCAATTTCTAGGGTGATACGGGTACTGATCGATAAACCAGAGGATTCTGTTTAGTGCAATTTGGGACGGGGTCGACCACATAACTAACACAAAAACGTGAGGGTCAAAGTACAAAATGACATACATACGTCCATACATATATACAAATAAATAAATAAACCCCGATTTTCAATTGTGTTACCCCTGTAAGTGTCTCGCTCGCTACGCTCGCTCGCCAATAAATATAGCGAAATCTCAATTGCGTTACCCCTGAGAGTGTCTCGCTCGCCAATAACATATACCCGATTTTGCATTATCCACCCCTAATACTGTCTCGCTAGCTACGCTCGCTCGCCCGCCAATTATACCCCATTTTGCATTATCTCGCTCGCTCCGCTCGCTCGTCAATAATTGGCGAGCGAGCAAACGAGCTATGGAAGTTACCACTGCTCGGTAAGAAAGTAATTTTGTATTTGTGTGCTAAAATTGATGGTCTTTTGTTTTTGTAGCAGAGAGCTTGTCAAGAATTCACGGTAATTCAGACTACAGAAGTTATCAATACTCAGGAAATTGAGGTAAGTAGTAATTCCATATTTGTTGGCTTAAATTACAAATAATAACACTGATTTTTTGTTTATTGGTAGCTGAGTTTGTTCAAGAGTTACTGGTAATTGAGATTATCAGAATGGCAAATGTTTAATACTACAAAAGTTAACAAATCAGGTAAGAGAGAGATTTTGTATTTGTTTGCTGAAATAAAAGTTCATAACTGCTATTATAGTGTTTGCATGAACTAAGCTAAAGCATAGTAGCAAAACTGTAGTTATGTGTTACCTAACTATCAGGCACACTCGCCATTTGTGCTCAAGCACACCACTAGGAGTTGACTTGGCAACCACTTTAGTAAGAGCTGGCCCGAAAAATAACAATTATAATTATTATAATAATGATGACGATGAAACTGCATGAAGCTGATGAGTAGCTAGCTAGCTATAGCTACAGTAAAGTTTTATCAGTGAGGATAGGATATAACTGATTAGCTACAACATTTAGCTAAAATGAACAATTTCATACACAATTCAACAAATCAGCAGAACACAAATGCATTAATGAAACTTGACTTTACTAGTTATTAAGAAATTCAATTTTACGTGAGTTATTCCTCTATATCCTCCATAGTCCAAGTATGGTCTTTGTGAATATGTAGAGCTTGATGGTGAAACTGTTTCCAAACCAAACAAGAAATAAATCAACAACACGGAAATGATATTCACTTGAGTAGCTAGCCATACCTTTTTAAGAGTAGACCTGTGACCAATACTCATAAAAGTGATACCTAAATCTTGCATCTTGGTGTAAAAGAATTCTTCACTTTCTTCACTCAGAGCTGAGGTGACCTCATCCAAAACTGTACACACACAAAAAAAAATCAAATATACATGTATATGCCTGAGCTTTCTCTTTACTTTGCTTTTTTTTTTTTTTTTAACTAAACCAGGTATCTTATAACCCTTTACATAATCAGACTACCTGCTTGAAAATCATTGTGTATTGGAGAGAGGACATGAGCAATAAGCCTGGACTATGTAGAACGCTATGTTTGATTTTACTCAATCTCATTTTAAACAAAAAAAGATCTGTTTGACTCAAACACAATGGTAGCCAATTGAAAACTACTCCTGAAGAAGATGATGTTGTCTTCTTGTTAATCTTCCTGAAATTTTCTGTATACAGCACTGGAGGTTAATGAACCAAATTAGAAGCAAATTTGGAAATGGTTCTACTAAATAGCTTAAAGAGAAAGACAAGACACACAAGTCACTTAACAAAGCTGAACGAGAGGTGTGTAATTTCCTCCAGTTCGGGTCGAAGGACCAGAGCCCACCATAAGCTATGCCTAGCTTCAGCAAATTAACGCCCTGCAGCCAGCATGTGGCGAGCAACTGGATACTATGCAGGCATGAAAAGACTCTCTACCACAGCAACAAGTCACTAGCAGGTAGCTAACACGGTCTGCATTCACTAAGCTTGTCTTATGATTGACGTATTTTCCCCAAGACATTTACAATGCATATATATGGGATGACATGGTACAGATTGCAGTGGTTAAGGAAGAATAATGAATACGATGATTGATATGGGCACGGGACATACATACAATAAACCTGATGTGTAAGGTAAGGAAAACATAATGTTAGTTTATTGTTCGCCATGAGGCAGAAGACTTGCACTTGTTCAGGCTGAACCCGAGCATACTGGGGAAAGGGGGGAGGGAGATGATTTCCACGAAGAGCGGAATCAGCTGGTGTGCTGTTCTGCGATAGATTTTGTCATTACACTGCACATCCTATCGTCTCCTGGGTAGACTGCATGAATGAGTTAGCACATCGTAATGTCGCTTGCTCAGGGCTGCTCTTGTGGCTGTCCTGAACAAAAGCCATTAAAAGCAGTAGTCCGTGTAGTCTTGAGGATAGATGCATAAAATATTTAAACTCCTTAGGTTGCATTATTTTCTATTCAGTAGATTGGTTTCTGTTCCGTACATTTCACATTTGTGCCTCGATCAGCATCATCCCTACTATTACCAATTGCAGTTACAATTATGATAAAATGTGTCTCGATCAGCATCATCCCTACTATCACCAAGTGCAGTTACAGTTTGTGGTGGAAAAGCAGCGTTTTGTGATTTTCTAATCTTCACATTGAAAGGAGTTCAAGTGGAAAGAATCCATCCTTGTAAGCAATGGCAGACCAGAAAAATGCCCGTTTATTTGAATTTTTTTTTTTTAATAAATTTCAACACAAGAGGGGGTGGAAGTCAGTCAGAACACAACAAACAAAAAATAAAAGGGTCAAGACTTTCTGCAAAATACATGAAAGTTTTTGTTCATTACATAGCACCTTCCATATGGATGCGGAAAGATTCAATGAAGCCACGATCTACCATCACAGAATCTCCTGCCTCTGTTCACTTTTTCTAGTAAGTTCCTTATCAGAAATAGACCCTGAAAAGAGTTTGAAATAAATGTTGTGGCACTAGATGGAGAAATTCCAACCAGCACTTTCAATGTGTTGCGGTCTGTATAATTAGAAAAAATTATTTGTTGATACTTCGGGAGCCTGGGCTGCTCAATATAAATCTCGGTTAGGTTAAATCAATCAACAATAACACGTGTAGTCGGATAAAGCCTCGAATTGCTTCTGCATATTGGATAAAACCAACTTTCTCGCTGGCCATAATGGAATCTTGTGGAACTTTATGTTATTAAAACGAATAAATAGTATTGAATACAAGCTATTCACTAAAGTCACTTGTAATGTTACGTATTTTCTTGCATTTGAAGGAAGGACATTCAAAGTTTGATATTTCTTTATCCTTAAGCCTTCCATCACTGACTGAAACATATGCCAAAGCGACAACAAAGAATGTTTGGAATGCTTGACTGGCTCCCCTAAAACACCTATTGGATAATGGTTACAAATCACCACCTGAGTGCTTTAAACTAATACTGAGTTTAATTTACAAACATGATAATTTCATCATATTGTCATAGATGTCCAGAAACGCCGTAAATTGTCCATCCCATCCCACAGTCCCATGGGACAGTGGGACATTCCATGGGATGTCCACCTGTCCCTCTACAGATGTGTGTGTGTCCCACTGTCCATCCCATCCCATGGTCCCATGGGACAGTGGGATTGTCCATCGCATCCCATGGGACAGTGGGACATTTCATGGGATGTTCACCTGTCCCTCTACAGATACGTGTGTGTCCCACTGTCCATCCCATCCCATGGTCCCATAGGACAGTGGGACATTCCATGGGATGTCCACATGTCCCTCTTACAGATACTCCCACTGTTCATTCCATTCCACGATCCCATGAAAGTATTGTCACAATGAACACTTAGAGTCAAGCTAGAGCGCACGCGCGAAGCGCGTGGCGCGATTAACGTTAGATTAGCGGAGCGCCAAAGGCGCGACGACACACTTCGACAAGCCGACTGAGCAAAGCGAAGGAGGTGTCATGCTAGGTTTAATACGCAAGAAAGGGTAATTGCTGACAAGGTTACAAGTATATTAATGATACAAATATTAATAAAAACCACTCACTATCAGTACAAATGTTACACGCAATCTATTTCACAGACTCATGGGACCGTGGGATGGGATGGACAGTAAGATATTCATGTGTCAGTGAGAGGGACAGGTGGACATTCCGTGGAATGTCCCACGATCCCATGGGACCGTGGGATGGGATGGACACATGCATCTGTAGAGGGACAGGTGGACATCCCGTGGAATGTCCCCCGATCCCATGGGACCGTGGGATGGGATGGACAGTAGGACACATGCATCTGTAGAGGGACAGGTGGACATCCCGTGGAAAGTCCCATGGGGCTGTGGGATAGGATGGACAATCCCATGTAATCCCATGATCCCATGGGACCGTGGGATGGGATGGACAATTTACGGCATTTCTGGACAGCCCTCAACCAAAAGCAAGGACATGGAAGATTTCAGTTGACCTGCAAACTTTTAGATGCCCTTCAGACAGGTGAGTGCAAGAAGCATGACTGTAAGTCAAAGAAAATATATTTCTGGGCTTGGATCTGCCAAAGGCTAGTGATCCATTCCTTGAAGTAAGTATATAACAAATAGAGTACTATCTGATTAAATTAATTTCTCATTATAATCGAGACATTAGCTTGAGAATATCCAGCACTAGCCTAGCTTGTCACTTCTCAACTAAACCATCTCAATTCTCATATCTATGCTGTGTGCAAGTCACCCTTCAAAATTTTATATTAAACAACAATCATGTCAGAATTTAAATGAAGTCGATTCCTGCATCTACATGTCACAGTCTGATAGGTAATAGGTAAATGGTCAACGTAATTTAATTCCGCATAAAACAACAAAACAACAACAAACCTAATTAACTGACCTACTACTCAAAATATCCATGACTGTAAGGTTTACTATTGTGCTGTTTTAGCTTACTCAATAAACTTACAAATAAGTTAATGTAGGAATAAATCTGACATATAAAATACGCACAAATGTATGAACTAACCCGCATGCACTTATTGATTGTTAATTCTTTTTTGCATATCTAAGGAAATAATTAATAAATTAGACAATGTAATTAATATCTATGCTTTGTTAATGCTTTTCTGAATCCAATGGCATACTATTTTATGACTATGCTTACATGCAAATTGAGGCTTGTGAAAGAAAAGCCTGGCAAATGCAATCCTCTGAGCTTCACCAGGTGTAACAACATCGTACCTAAGGATTCATACACAATAAATATATACAAAAACATTGAACTGAACATAATCATGAGCATGGGAATGTGACCACTTACACTTCATCAAAAAAAATTTATTGAATAAATTAACTATCATAAATTATTTAATTCAAACCCTAACCCTAGTAGAAAGCCTATAGCATTTAATAAGTGATGTTCAATAATAGTGACCTAAATATTAAATAACACTCATTTAATTGCAATACAACAAAAGCTCAACAACATAATGACCAACCAAAAACGAAACAAAAATTTGATCTTTCATCACACCTGTAGTTATTATATACCAATTTTTATTGACTTGAACATGTAATCCTCCAAGCCTGGCTTTTAAAGTTATCTGAAACCGATATTTATATTTTAGTAATTGACATGACATCATGCTCAAAATAAACCTCATACCAAGTTTGTTAATTCTAGACACTCGTTAATCTTGTCCTCTATGTCATAAACATCTGCGGGGGAAAAAAAACAGTGAATCACACACTTTCTTGTCACATGAGTGAAAAATGCAACCAATCAATTATACATACCGGCACCATTAAAATTAGCAGCACACTGAGGAAATGTAATCTACGGAACATATATAAAATAACAAGTCAATATGCACTCTAAATCAAACAATACTTTGAACAAGGACACTATTAGACTTATTAGATTGATGTCCATATCTTGAATTATCAAATCACTACTGTATGGAAAACATGCTGATACCAATTAAGCATCATTCAGGCTCAATCACACCTACATAGCCATATATCCTTAAAATCTTTCCGCTATCAATTAGTAACCCCCAATGTTGTTTTGGTTAACTAAAACTATAACTAAAACCCCTTAGTTTTAAGGTATTTCAATATTAGTAATTTAAACTAAAATTAGGTTGCAGTGATCAACAAAAAAACTAAAACTAATAGTATCATTAAAACAGAAATCTGGGTAATACTAAAATTACTTCCTTAAGAGAATAAAAAAACCAAAACTATTAAAAAAATCATCAAAAAAAACTAAAACTATTAGTATCATTCAAACAAAAATTTAAGGAATACTAAAACTACTTCCTGAAGAGAATTTAAAAAAAATCAAAACTACCAAAAACCAAATTTATTTATTTTTGAACCTTGACCTCAGCAATCTAATGCTAGCCAACCCTTTACCTTCGGCCTGTCTACTCAAATGCTGAGTCAGCTCATAAGTAGACTCGTGTGTCGTGAAAGAGAAATATTACTGTAATATATCTCTGGTCGTGGCCACATTGGTAGTGTTTCCACTGCTCCCCGTCTAGTAGATTAAGCTATGGATGAAGGTGGTCCTTCCACTCCAGGTACTTCATTTCTAGCATCTGCTTCACCATCACCAGGCTCATCTGTCAGCCAAACGTGTAGTGTCACGGGGTCGACCTCAGAAGAGCCAGGTATGGCAATACTTTGAATATTGTAGCACACTAAATAAGAGTGTCTGTCAAGTGCTGAAAGGTATAGGCAGTGAGTCTAACCGAAGTAGTATTTGTGGGAGAGAAATACAGGGAAAATTTCCAACTAATTTGAAGCAGCACATAAAGAAGTGTCATAATGAAGTGTATTTGGAATTATTAAAGAAAGAAGAATTGAAAGTAAAAAAAGAAAAGAAGGCGGAAGCTTTAAAAAGATCTTCGCTAAAAGTTAGTCAGCAAATGACCCTGGTTCAGTCACTGAAGTCTAAATCTGTATATTCAAAAGATAATCCCCAGTTTAAGCTTATCACTAGAAAGCTAGCAATTTTTATTGGAACTTCTAATGTAGCCAATAGTATTGTATAGAATATGGAATTTTGTGATCTTCGTCATGCAGCTGATTCTCGGTATACAGTACCAAGTCGAACTGTTATAGCCAGAGAGCTGGAAGATAATATATAGAAATGAAGGCGAAAATTAGCGCTTACATTCAGGAATGTCGTAAGATTAGTGTTTGTGCTGATATCTGGACCAAGAAAGGTATGTCTTCCTCATACTTGGATGTGACAGGGCATTTCTTTTCTCAAAAAGATCAACGTAAACATTGTGTAACTTTAGCTGTACGTCGAATGCCTATTAGCCACACAGCTTACAATATTCGTCAAATTATTGATCAAGTGCTCATGGAATGGGATATTTCTGGCAGTAAAATATCAGCAGTCCTTACGGACAATGGTAGCAATATGATTGCAGCCTTCAAGTTGCATTTTTGTCCTGTTGAAGACGACAATGAAGAGGATATGGCAAGTGATATTGAAGTTGATGAGGACGAATATGATAGTTTAGAAGGTGATCATGCATTGGCCTTTTCTTCATATATGCGTGTCAGCTGTTTTGCTCACGATTTACAACTAGTTGTCCGTAAATTTGATACCACCGCTCCATTTAATGACTGTTTAAAAAAAATTCACAATTTAGTTAGTAGAGTAAACCAATCAACACTAGCTACCGAAAAGTTAATATCTAGATGTGGAAAAAAGTTGGTTAGAGATTGCCCCACTCGCTGGAGCTCCACATTTTTGGATGTTGAATGGTTATTGCTTGTGAAAGCACACTTGAGCTCTGTATTAAAAGAATTAGAATGGGACAATTTGGCTAGGGAGTGGAAGTGTTTGGAAATAATCAAAAGTCTTCTTCAACCTTCTGCTCAGTTTACATCACTTATCAGTGGGGAGGAGTTCACTACATTGTCTTCGGTGATTCCAGCGATCATGGATATTAACATTCATCTTGAAGAAGTAAGTTAGTATCTCATTATGTGTTATTAAATAGTCATTTGTGTCTTATTAAACTTTCAGTTTTTTTTATTCCTTAGCTATGCTAGAAGGGTTGATTTGTATATTGTTTTATCTCTCGTATTGTGTAGATTAGACAAGATCAGGACGGTGAATCTAATTCAAGCAGTTCTTCTGGTAATGTGTCACCATCTGCAGGATCTGCAGAATTGATCTCTTCAGAACCCCCCAAGAAACGTTTTCAACACCTTAACAAGGTTTTAGAAACAAGGCGAAGAGAAGGTCTCAATCAGAAGTCCAAAATTCCTCTTGGAAAGTTGGAAATAGATCGATACTTTGATTCTTCTGAGCCCTTGGCAGAAGAGGCAGATCCGTTTGATTATTGGCTCACCAATCGAGGATCATATTCTATGTTGTCTTCCATGGCCATGGATATGCTGAGCATTCCGGGATCTTCAGCCCCAGTGGAAAGAGTCTTTTCAACTGCAGGGGAATCTACTTTGGGAAGGAGAAACAGACTGTCCGAACATAATTTGGAGTGAGAAGTGTTACTGCGAAAAAACAAACATTTTTTGTAATCAGGTTCATTTTTGAGTGTACCGGACTAATTTTACAAATTGCTTCAGTTTCACCCGTTAATGTCAGTTATTAAAAAAGACATCATACAAAGTACCTTCATCTGAATTTTTGTCTTTGTATTCAATGTTTCATTCTAATTACAAATGAAATGTTAAGGAGAAAATTCCATTTAAAGTTAAGTGATGACAAATGAAATGTTAAAGAGAAAATTTCATTTAAAGTTAAGAAGTGATGCCGTACATCGTAATGAAGTTACTTGCAGCACAAGTTAATTAACTAACTAAAACTAAGTAAGTAATTTTAAAAACTAACTAATTATTTAATCTGATATGAAAGAATAACTAAAACTAACTAAAATAACATTGCTTATTAAAACTAACAAATAATGTTGCAGCCATTAGTAAATAAAACCAAAACTAAAAATGTAAAAATAATTGAACCAAAACAACATTGAGTAACCCCCTTCAATTTGAGTCGGAGCACTGTTCCAGCTTTCCAACAAAATAAATCGCCTTTGATTGGTATACACATACTTTCAAACTTTCATTGTATACCTCGCAGGACTTCGCTCATTTACTCAACTTTAAAATGTGACCATAGGAGGATTATTAGCCAAAAAAGCTGCAGTAGCTATTTTGGCTATACTTACCAGCTCTAATTATTCAAAAACTGGTTGAACTTTATTATAGTCACCCTACCCTCGTTTCTGCACCTATTTAGCAATCACCACATGCGTCTGCCAGAAGCAATTTATTCACAAAAATTACTCAGGGAAATACTGTACACTAATCAGATAATAGCAATTCTTATACACCACAAACTACTTAATTATTACCTGATCAGCCAAGCAGCCACTGGTTAGGTGAGCCTTTTGGGGAAGGAACATAACTGTGTCACTGTCCCCTACAAGTAGACTAGCATAGCCCTGCACTGGAGTCCACAATTCTCTTAAAACTCTAAAAACTGATGATTTTCCTGCTCCTGAAAGTAAGCAAAGTTATCCCTCTCTATAATTATATATAATATATAATATATACTATTTCTTACCAGTTTCTCCTAAAATGATGATATTTATTCCTTTTCTAAATTTTAAATTCAGTCCTGTGGAGTAAAGTCAATAATATAAGCAGTTAACACTATGAAACCGCATTTATTTGAACTACTTAGATACGGGCACCTGTATCATCCCAGCAGCTAGATTGGAACCAATTTAATTTAAAAAAGGTAATGAATTGGCAATTTTCTGGCACCACTGCACATAGAAAAATCTTTTGAAAAATAGTTATTATGGAGAAAGATACAGTAAATTCTGAAGCTCTTTAAGGATTTTAAAGTTCGTGTTGTATGTCATTACAATTCAGGTATACCTTCCACTAAAGGTACCACTTCCTGTGGTGGTGTAATAGTGGCATCTTCTATAACTGCAGCCACTTCAGAACTCTGTTGTTTACCTAAAGGTACCCTGCAATAAAAATACAATTGATTATAGTCATCAGCAAAAGCAACCATTCAGTCGTCATTTACAGTGTTTCATCCAGACATTCTTGCAAGGGGGGGCAAAATAGAGTTTTGAAAATGTAAGGGGGGGCGGGCGGCACTGGTCACCATGGGAGTGAAATAGAATTATTGGAAGGCCTATGTCCTACATTAAAAAAACATAATCTTATCTAATGAGGTCTGCATATGTCAGATCCTGACAAGTTAATTCAGCTACTCATTTTCACCTCCACCGTCTAGCAATTTTCAGTCAACTGTGACATTCACTATTTAGATGCTTTTCACACACTATTCAACTCTGACTCTCACCTCCCCTTAGGTTTATCACACGTTGATTCACACTTACGGTTGCTGGCTGGCTATAAAAAGGCCAGCCCTCAGCTCACCGTAGCAGTTGTTGAGTTTTGATCTATACAGATTCTACAACTTCCAGAACCAGAACTCTAAGCACTCGTAGTCCCTGACAGCTTAAGATAGTCTCAAATGGATATTCGCTCTTTCTTCTGTGGTGCAAGCTCTTCAAAGTCACCTGGCCACTCAAGTAGCAGTGACACAGAAGATAAAATTGACAGCAATCAATCTGATACTGAGTTTTTGGAGCCAAGTCCTGCCAAGAAAAGATTAATTGTCCATGAGAAGCATGCAAAGGAAAGATTAACTACACATGAGAAAAGCAAGAAAATCACTGCAAGCAGTCGAAAATACAACAAAAAATGGGAAGAGAGCTTCAATTGGCTGATGTTTGATAAAAATTTCCAAGGAGCTTTCTGTAAGGTTTGCAGGAAGAGAGGAATTTCTCTTCAAAGAACAGGAGGAACATGGATCTCAAAACCTTTCACGAACTGGAAGAAGGCAATAGAGAAGATGAAAATTCATGCAAAGAGTGATATTCACCTCCTATCATGTGAAGCAGAGATGGCTGCAGCTACAGCACTACAAGAAGGGTCAGTCATTCAGCAACTCCAACAAATTAATGATGAGGAAAAGTTGAAGAACAGAATGGCCATTAAAGCTCTAATTCGTTGCACCCATTTTCTAGCTCGTCGCCACATTCCCCACACAACAAATTTTGATGAACTTATTGATCTAATCGTAAGTTGTGGTGCAGAAGATTTAAAGGGGTTCCTTGAAAGAGCTAGATTAAATGCAACCTACACATCTAAAGTTGCTGTTGTTGAATTTGTTGAGGCAGTTGGCTTATGGGCTGAAGAATGTTTACTGAAACGGCTTCGCCAAGCTTCCCATTTCAGCATAATGGCAGATGAGTGCACTGATGTGACGACCACAGAAGAGCTTTCAATTTTCTTCCGCTGGGTGAACATGGACGGTCAACCTGTTGAGCACTTCTTGGATATAGTTCCATTGAAAGCTACTGATGCAAAGACTATTTATTCTGCCCTTGTTGAATTCATGAAAGATAAAAACATACAGATTAGCAAGCTGGTGGGTATGGGATTCGATGGAGCAGCTACTTTCTCTGGGAAACACAATGGTGTGCAGAGTCTCCTGAAGAAAATTTCACCTCATGCACTTTTCGTACACTGCCATTGCCATTTGCTACAGCTAGCATGCGTTCAAGCAGCTAATGCTACCAGTGGGATAAAACATGTGTACATCACACTCACCACCCTCTGGAAATTTTTCCACTATTCTCCTAAGCGAGCTGAGAGTCTCAAAGCAGTACAGCAGGTGCTTGACTTACCTGAGCTGAAAGTTGTGAAACCATCAGATACTCGCTGGCTGTCCCATGAACGCTGTGTGAAGGCAGTCAAAGCTAGCTACAGTGCAATTGTGACTGCTCTAAACAATATCTATGAGCAGACACATGCACCTGAAGCTCTAGGTATCAGTAAAGCCTTATGTAGGCCCTCAACTTTAGTGGCCATATACCTCCTTGATTATGTTCTGCCACAAGTGGCGAAGTTGAGCAGAGCTCTCCAGACTGAGAGAATAGACTTGACAGCTATCACCCCTCTTGTTGATGCCACTCTCAATACACTTGATGATGCCATGTTACCTGCTGCTAACTGGGTATTAGAACTGATGGATGCAAAGAATGAGATCGAAGAAGTCACTGACATCACGTTAACCACGGAAAGCATTGCTACATTCCAAGGACAAGTGGCTGAACCGTTTATCAGGATGCTGAAGGCAAACATATCCAGCAGATTTATTTCACAAGATATTGTCTCCTCATTTGGCATCTTTGATCCGAAGAAAGTGCCAGCTGCTGGCTCTTCTGACTTCCATACATATGGTGAGGACTTAATAGATGTACTATTAGCTCACTATGGTGCAGAGCTGCCTGCTAAGACTGCTGGTGGAGATGAATACACCAAAGAAGCTCTTATTTCCCGCGAAACCCGAGAGGAGTGGAAAACATTTCGAAGCTACTTATCGAAGAAGCCGAAAGGTAACCTGCACTTGCAGTTGAAAGAGCTCACCACAAGTGATATGCTTAGTGAAATTTTTCCAAACATTAGCACCCTGGCAAACATATGTCTATCTATCCCTGTCAGCACTGCTTCAGTGGAAAGGAGCTTCTCCAAAATGAAACTAATTAAAACACGAATTCGAAATCGAATTGGGCACTCACAATTATCCTATTTGATGAAAATAGCCATGGAGACACCCGAGACGCTCTCATCTACACAATTAAATGACATTATTACAGTATGGAACAAAAAACCTAGACGAATTGCTGTGTGAATATTGTTTATTATTAATTTGGTTTACATTTTTCTCTTAATAAATATCGGTTCTTTCAAAAGGGTGGGGGGCACTTAGAATCCAAGGGGGGGCATTTAGAACCCAAGGGGGGGCAAATGCCCCCTTTCGCCCCCCCCTAAATGAAACCCTGATTTAGCATTAGTGCTAACTGGAAGAGAAAAAAAAGACTTCACTCATCCTTGTCTGCAAATATCTACAAATAATTACAACTATTCAAAGCACTTTCATAAAACAATGTGAACTGCAGGAATGCGAGAAAAACAAACTGCCACCAGTACCTTGGCCAGTTCAATGGCTGGGCGTACACCCACTGCTTTACTAGATATCACTATTAGCTACTTCAGCATCCATTTCATTGCAACAGTTGTGTCAGTTGTGTCACGATAGCTTGTAGCTACATAAAAGAAGCAATGAAGTAGTTGATTCTATATATTTTTACATGAATCAACACCGCGTCATGGCACTCGTGCTCATAATTGATGTGACAGGTCAAAAGAAGTGTGAGTAATTTCCAACACAACCATACTTATTTCGCATAAAGCACACTTTATGAACAGCTGAATGCAAACGGTGTTGCGAAAAATGACATGCAAGTGGTAATGTCAACTAGATAGAAAGCACAGTTTAAGTAATCCTTCGACTCACTCATTTTTTCAATAATCCCTAGACTTCACCTCAGGGATAATTAAAAAAGCTCTTGAGTGCAAAACCAAAACATAGTGATAGTCTATCTTAAACATATAACCTCTTCCTAGTAGATGAAGAAGATACTGGCTCTTCAAGCACCAATGAAGTTTGCCGTTCATCATTCTTGTTATTCTCAATTCCATTGTCATCGCAGCTGATATTTCCATTGTGTTGAATACTTAAAGGTTTCCCTCCTACAATGTTACTGGAATCAGAAGAGTCTTTCTTTCGGTCCACTTCATACCTTTTCAGAACTTGAATCAACTCTCCAATTCTAAAAGGAGAACCAAATATATATATAACAAAAAACTAGCATAAATAATACTCATCTTTCAGCTTAGGTTTTATTAGTTTGTCTAAGAATTCATAATGCTTACCTGTGAGTATAACCGCCAATTTCAGCAAACTTTACTGCTGTATCCACTATTGTAGAGAAGCTGTTTAACAAGTACATTGAAACAAATGCATTCTACAAGATGAAAAAATAATAATAATAAGATGAAAAGATAAACTGCCACCCTGCATTTTCAACACTTACTTTGCTGACAGTACTTGCAAGTTGTGATGGTGACAAGTGATCGTAATGTCCAGTGAAAATAGCCACACCCACTAATGAGTAGCTTATGATAGTGCTGATGTAGTCAAACATGAACACCGAGACTATTTTCAACAAAGGAATCAATCAAACAAAATGACAACAAAAAAAAAGGTGAAGTGCAAATGGATAAGGCATTTAAAATATCAAGTAAGAATAGTTGAGTATAATCCATCAATCAAGCTCTAGGGTTTATTTGAAGTCATATGGACAAAATTTCTCAATATGGCCACTAAATAGTACTAGTGATGAGCAAGCCATTGTCCAAAAGTAATTCACACAAGGTAGAATCTCACAAAAGTTGATTACATAAAAAGTAACAATAAGACTACATTCATTTAGATGTCTTACATCCTGTTCACCTAGTGTTAGAAGCCATCATTCAGTAGCTATATAGCCATTGACTATAGTAGTAATAGCTTCATCTAAAGGACCTGTGTTTCTGACAAAAGGCACTCTGGCTACTTTAAGAATAAATAAAACCTGCATTTCTAAGGAATTGTTGCACAGTTTATAGTTTTACCCTATGGTAACTTGCTCACTACAGCAGTAGCTGAAAAAGCTGTGTTAAAGCTGCTAATATGCTTATTTGGTAGTAGTGCTATGCTTTAGCTAGAGCAGTAGTTATAGCACTCTACATTTTCACACACATGTGTTCTCTGGATATATCAACACAAGACTTACTTTGTGCTTTGACTATTGGACAATGTATTTTCAAGTACTGTTGCGTAGGGCTAAAACTATGACAAACACCACATTAGTCAAGATAACTTACCACCCTCGCTAATTCGAATAAAAATGAACTCCTAAGTTTGTAAGACATAACTGCGTCCACACAAAGGCAGGTATGTCAGACACAACCCAATTCAAATGGGTACACAATTGATGATACAGGTAAAGATCGATAAACCAAAGGATTCCGTTTATGGAGTATGGGGAAGGGGTCGACCACCAAGCAAACACAAAAAAAAACGTGATGACGTATGTACGTCCAAACATATATATAAACAAAGAAACATCCCCAATTCACAATTTGTTACCCCTGTAAGTGTCTCGCTCGCTACACTCACTCACCAATTACTTTAACAATTTACCAAACAATTTCTGATAAGAATTACATAAGGTTATACATCACTAGCAATGGACGGTATTTCGGTATTTAATCGTTATAATCGGTATTTTCGATATAATCGGTACGGTATAACAATTTATGGCCATCTCGGTATACCGCTCACGCGTATTAAGACCGGTAGAATTACGCGCGATAGAAGCCCGCACGCATGCGTTACAAAAAAGCAGGTGGACTATCGTTGCTAACATTTTTTTGGTCTCGATCGCTGCGGGATGGAGCTAGTGAATAAGAAGAAATGCAGTTCTTCGGTATGGGCCTACTTCGGGTTCAAGGCCTACGACGACGGATCCGTAGATGAAACTTCTCCTATTTGCAGAATCTGTGAAAGTTCAGTATCTGCTAAGTCTGGAAACACTTCCAACTTGTTTTCTCATTTGAAGCACAAGCATCCAAGACAGTATGCTGACTTACAGAGCACAAGGACTTCTACTAAAGCTGGTGAAAGCAGTCAGAAGAGACCTTCTAGTTCTGATCAACCTACTCTTCAACAAACTCAGGCCTATCCAAGAAGCAGTAAGAGGTGGCAACAGCTAACTGATTCTGTAGCATACACTATAGCTAAGGATGGCCTTCCTTTTACTGCAGTGGAGAAACCAGGTTTCAAAAGGATGCTGGCTACATTTGATCGAAGGTATGAGCCACCAAGTAGGAAGTATTTTTCAAAAACAGCCATTCCTCGCTTATATTCGTCCGTCAAGGAGACTGTTGAGACTAAAATAGCGAGCATGAAGTTTTTTCATCAACTACAGATCTTTGGTCGAGTGGTACTCAGCATCCCTACATGAGCTTCACCATTCATTATATAACTGAAAACTGGGAAATGAAAACCTCATGCCTTCAAACACAGTTTTTACCTAGTGATCATACAGGTGACAACCTTGCAGAAGCTTTGGAGTCAGTACTGGAGGCATGGAATTTGAAGAAAGAGCAACAAGTCTGTATTACCACTGACAATGGCTCCAATATAGTTTGTGCTACTGGGAAGCTTCAGTGGCAGAGGTTGTCTTGCTTTGGCCATAACCTTAATCCTGCTGTAACAAAGGCAATGAGAAATGACCACCGCATTTCAAGGGCTTTGGGATTGGCCAGAAGCATTGTCAGTGCTTTTTCCTTCAGCTGGAAGCGAAAGAGAGATTTATCAGCAGCTCAGGTATCTAAAAATCTTCCTCAGCATAGTCTAATCAGTGTAAGTATGAATGGTTTTAATTAATATTCATTAATATATATCTACATCATTAAAATATGCATATTAAAAATTAGCTGTTCTAACATTAAGTCTGGCGAAACAAACATGTTTTGTGTGTGTGTGTGTTAGGATTGTCCAACTCGTTGGGGGTCAATGGAGGGGATGATTAGCAGACTACTCGAACAGGAGGATGCTGTAAGAGTTGTTTTGAGTACAGATCGAAAGATCAGCCATCTTATCCCCACATGGCAGGACATGCATGTGTTTGAATGCATCTCTAAAGCGTTGTCTCCAATTTCGGAGCTGACAGATTTCCTTAGTGGAGAGTGCCATGTGACTGTTTCATCTGTTGTTCCAGTCCTTCATAATTTAAAAACTAAAATATTAATAGCCAAAGAAGATGAGGCACAACTTACTAAAGACATCAAGCGAACTATCCTTGATGATTTGGAAACTCGGTATACAGATAGCAACATTCAGAAGTTGCTTCATACCGCCACATTCTTAGATCCTCGTTTCAAGGATGACTACAGTAGTGACAAAGAACAGCTAAAGTTACTAGTTCATGGACAGGCAATTAATATGTTAGAAAATTCAAACCCATCAGAATAACATGACCAGCTCACCTTACCAAAATCATGTGTGCATTTCTGAAGAAAGCTGATGAACCTTCAAGTACTTCTTCCCTTTCTCCCGAATCCAAAGTCATGAGTGAAATTGAGTCTTATTTGAGTGCTCGCAAACTGGATATTGAGAGTGACCAGAAACCATTGCAATGGTGGAAGGAAAATAGATTATTGTATCCAACACTAGCTCAATTGTCCATCAAAATTCTTTGTGTTTGTGCAACTAGCTGTGCTTCAGAACGTCTATTCAGTACATCTGGACATATCGTAAATTCAAGACCTTTACTAAATCCAAACAAAGTTAACATGCTTGTTTTTTTGGCAAAAAATCTTGAGTAATCATAATTTTTTTTATACTTATGTATTCATTTGAAGAACCATTAAATCAACAATCATCTAGCAAACATTAAATTAAAGTATTCACCTCAATTTATATCTTTACTTCTATAATGAATGTAATTTTAATTCAGAATAAATTAGTCAATAATTAATCGTTATCGCGATATTTTTTTGTTAGTTAATCAATATATAAAAAACTCAATATCGTCCATTGCTATATCACCACTATTTAATTCTGATATTATTATTATTATTACTATTACAATTAAGATATCACCCCTGAGTTCACAACAGCAACTGAGTTCACAACAACAAGAAAAGCTAAGCAAACTCTCCTTCTAAACCATTACCCTGTTACAATTACAATCAAGGCTACAGTTCAATAAGGTTGATAAGTCCGAGAACTAAATAACGTACATGCATGCTCTGTGGAGTTGATAACAGGACTTCCATATACAACAGTAATAAATTACTATAATAATTGCAATGAATCCTAACAGAAAAAGTATAAAATTCAACAACAACAAAAAAGTTTATCGGAAATTTAAAGGTGACAGGGTCTAATACTTTGTGTCTACTCATGCTACCACATAAAACTAAACTTAATGTCTCCTCACAATTCAGTGGAAGCTGCCAATGAACAGAACCTCTCATAGTCTCCAACAATATCTGTAAGGGCAAATAAAGTATTTGGAAGCCAAAACAATCAAATACCCTTCAATTGTGCTCTATAAATATACCTTTAAGCGACGATTTGCCTTCTGGCCTTCCACACTTCCTCCCCTATAACCATTCATAGAAAAATAGTTAAACAAATATTGAAGTTGTGGCAATGGCTAATTTCATGTTGTGGTGCACACCTGTAAAATGCCACAGCTTCAGCATTGGATCGAACTTGAACATGATGAAACCTGTACAACAACAATATCTGAAATTCAAGGAACGAATAATTCTACGTGGTTACCTGAAGTCTCCTTCCCTCCATTCTTGAAGAAACACATAGTTAACAATGGGTCCCATGATGAACTTGTTAATAACAGTGCTGATCACAAAAAATCCATACACTCCGAGCACTCCAAACCAGCCCAAGCTGTACAATTATTGTGATAGAAATACACAATAATAAAGCTCACTTTCAACCAATTTTAAAAGCCATTTCTAGAAATTTAAGCGATATTTTTTTGTCTTGTTCTGGATACAAGTGTGTGTGTGCATGTGCGTGCATGTGTATGTCATACATCAATAGGGTAAAGCTATGGGCGGGGCTCTAAGCTGCCATTTTAAACACATACTCTGGCATCTAGTATGTAATAGAGATGCATACTGTTTTGCAGGATACAAGCTCTGTGAAATTAACCAACACTTGCAGTTCATTTCTAGTACTCTTCTCTCAAGCAACACACAGTGTTAAATTGCAGTGATTTGATTTCTCACTGTTGGTAATCTTTCAGTATTGTATGTTTCCATAATAGTACCAGCAATTTCATGGAAGTAGCATGACAGCTATATGTAATCACAGAGTTTATAAAGATATAAGCTAATGGTGGTTACATGTTCAGTGTGGATTATAACTATTCGTCAATGCTCAGACAAATGTCTGAACAATACTAAGCTGGACTGACATTTAGAAATCTGGTAGGACAAATGTGACTACATATTTTCATTGCTTTACAGACTGTGGTAGGACATGTACTACTTATTTGGTATTGCTTTATAGGCTTTAAAATGATTAAAATTAATTCGTATTATTGATTAATTGTATTTAAAGAATAATTGATCGTTATTTCAATTATTGTGTCAAAAGTTCTGTAAAAAAAGTATTTTGTGTAAAGTCTTGTTCATGGCCTTAGATTGTTGTGAGTGCAGTAGGTCACTGAGAGTTAATGCTGAAGTGTATTGTTGGGCTGTGTTACCAAGTGTAGGATATTTAATTATTGAGCATGGACACTGGATCAAATTATGATTTAGTCAAAATGTGAACTAAGTTTGAGTGAGGTGCATCAATGTAATGGGGAAAATTTATCTGGAATAAAGCAAAAAAAAAATCATAAATTAAAACTAGAAGTAAGAGTGCAAAGAAAAAAGAAGGGTAAAAGAAAGGAGAAAAGGGAAAAAAGAAAAGAACCCAGTAAAAGAAAGGAGAAAAGGAAGGGAAATAAAATTAAAATAAAAAAATAATAATAAAAATTTAAAAAAATAAAAATAAAAGTGCCCAGGCTGGGATCGAACTATAGCCGTTAGCTTAGACCTACGAAGGAGTGGAACATAATAAGGAGCTACAACTGCTAACCAACATGCCAGAAAGGCATAACCACAAAACAATTGTTTATAACCAGATCTGATCGCTTTGGCCAGCTAAATAGCCGACCAGTTAACGTTTTAATCGGATATCAAGCACTCTAGTTAATTCCTACCACGGGAGCAAGAAATTATCCAAAAAAGCATACCTACGCATAGCTAAAACCTTCGTGTTTTCTCAAAAATCAGCCCAAAATTAAAGAAGTAGCACAATCAAAGGTCTTCAATCTTCGTTCTGAGTAAGTTAATAGTGAGTAATATCCTAAATCAGAGCATGACAGATAGACAGACAGGATGACTACTATAACCCTCTTGTGCATGCGTGCTGAGGGTTAATAATTCTCCCAGTCTCCATAATGGCAGTAGTAGTAGTAAAATTTAATCAACCCTTATGTGTAACCTTTGCTAAATGCCTGATAAAAAATCTTCATTTGACGAACACACACAACAACAACAAAACAACCATGTCTTAACAACTTTATGTAGACACACATTACCTGACAAAAGTCTTGTAAGAATAGTATGCTATTAGAAATGGTTGTAAAATGAGCTTTGGAAGAGCTTGACTCACTTCATCACAAAATCTCTCCACATCCTGAGTAATACGTTGATCACTAAAAATATATATATACAACAACAAATCAGCGGCACAAGTACGGATAGAAATATTAACTTACGGATTATCCACCTGTCTCTCCGTAACATTCAACCGATAATAGATATTGAAATTGAAATATTGTGAATGGAGGTAGGTTGTAACATTCTCTCTCCATTTGATGTACACCAGCCCAGCTGCAAATTCCCCTCCACTTTTACACTAGTACATCCAGAAATATAAGATGATATTACATTTCCATTAATTGGAACAATCTTTTTATCCAAAGTTCTCAAGTTTAATTACGAGTTGTTGTTGTTGTTGTTTTCAATAAATCAGGAGTGCACCATTATTCATTTTGTCACAATTGTACTACAAAGGTAAGTGCAAACAAAGGGATTCCTATTTCTTCCATTACTCTTGAACTTCATCTCATAGAAAGAATGTGTATTTGATACTAACAACAGAGATACCGTACCAATATCAACTGACATTATAGTCACTAATTCCCACTACCTGTAAGTTCTCCTTATTCTTACACATGCCCAATGTACACAACTCTCCCATGTTTCAGCTTTTTCCACACCTATAAGCATGTGTTTACTAAGTTATTTATATTAATGGAAATGGTTGTGATATTTTATATAAATACAGTGTTTGATATAAGCAAAAAGGGCTTAAATTTGAATTCAATAGATAACGCATTGTGCCCACAAAATGAAAACTGAAAACTAATAAATAAAATTGAAATGCTAATTATTTCCAAGAGATTGTCTGAAAAAGTCAGCTGAGTTCTCATTGACGTATCTTCCATATACTTCTTCTACCCACTTATGCCGGTTTTGCTCACCCTCTTCTCCTCTCGATCTCATGCGATATTTCTTGACAAAAACTAGACCTATAATTAGACCAGCAGCACACCACGCAAGAGTGAGCAACGTGTAAGGAATGGCACAGTCTCTTCCAGAACAAATATACTTCCAACCCTCAAATATGACAGGAGCGAGCATTGGACAAGACCAACCAATGGTCTGGGCCACACTGATGAAATAGTTCCTCATGGAATATGGTGCCTGGGCACAGATGAGTTCCAGACTGGTGATAAAAAATAAAGCCTTAATAAATCCAACGGTCATTGATATCCCGATCTGATAAGGCATAAGACTGATAACAATGTATTTGTTGGAGTAACGATTGATCATCACCATTACGGCATTAGAAAACGCTATGGGGAAAATTCCTACAGCTGCCAGACTTAATCTGCGAAACATGTTCGGCATTCTGTATGACAATACTGGAATTAAGACTAATTCATAGAATAGAACAAAAACCACCATCCACCATGTGTAATGACAGCTCAAGTAGTACATAATTGTGTTTCCACAAGAGTATTGCAAGTTTTTAATTTGAAGAGAATGATTAGAGCCAGGAAAGTTGTCAACATAATACAAGGAGAAGCTATTAAAATAAAGACACAGCAAGTACAAAGTCACTCCAACGAAAACCACAGAGATCCTGATGAAGGTCTTGACATCTTCTACTTGCTCATTTGTAAACGGACCTCCATAGTCATTCTTGCTTAAACTCAGCCTAGAATATGGAGCATCTTTCCAGTAAGTCAGAGCACTTCTTTTCTGAGGAAACTTATGCTTGTAGGCATATTTTAATACTAAATATACTTTGCAAATGTCACTAGAAGTCAGAGAATTATCTAGAAGCTTGTGCTTGAAAAGAAAATTTAATATTAAACTGAAAGCACACAAACAGCAAACAACAAGTTTTACAACCGGATCGTACTCCATGATTGCATTTTCTGAAGGCCCAACACACTCCCTGTATATGTCCCTGATACTTGCTTGAAACCACCATCCAAGAGAACTTGAGAAGACAAACCAGCTTACGAGTGAAGACAACTGGTCTGAAGAAGCTTCTGGAATCTGCTCCATGGCAAGTTGAAGAGTATTGTTAGCAACAAAGCCCATTCCTACCACCACCACCATAGAAAAAAAGTAACCTATATCTAGTAGAATGGATTGAATGACTGGGCTATTAACTGTAACAACTATCACTGACAGTATCGACCTGATCAGCACTCCAACACTTACAATTACCAGGCCAATCACGACAATATCCATCAGCTTACACTTCCAGCCAACCAGCCAGGCAGATACAAATCCTGCTGTAGACCACAACAGTATCACACCTAGTATATAAAATGTTCCATAACTATGGACATTATTGTAGACAAGTCCATCAGTCACTGAAGAAAGTAAATCAAAGTTAGCCTTCATCTGACCAAATACTGTCGCAGACAAAGACACCACAACATTCTGCATAAGAATGAGCACGATAGGCCACAACAAAACCCATCTTGCTTTATATGTTTTCAGAGAGAAACAACAGCAGCAGGTCTTCTTGGAGCAACCTAGACTCATGATGGTGGAACTACTTCACTGTAATAGAGAAAAATAAACATACTAACCAAATATGTATCCATATTGTCATTCTCTTCCTAGGATAGTGAGTAAGCTAATCACTTATATAGCATGCCATACCACAAATGGGATAGTTATAGTAAGCGGCAGGAAGAAGCAATTTTTTTTTTGCTAGTTTAAGTGAACAAAAGGGAGCACTCTCTCTCGCTTATTAAGATTATTGTATTGAACTATCTTCTAACTCCATATTGTACATAATTGTCTTGTTTATGTATTTATGGATTATGTACAAAAAAAATCCATACCATATAACAATAAAAAATAATTAGTAATCTCTTTTAATTGATTGCCTGCAGAAGTCTGATGTATTTTCACTGACATACTTCCCGTACGTTTCTTCAACCCACCTACGCTGGTTTTGCTCTCCCTCTTGACCTCTTGACCTCTTGCGATATTTCTTGATGAGAACCAACGTTCCAACCATACCGATGACGCACCAAATATAACTCAACAGAGTGTAAGGAAAGATGCAGTTTCTTCCAGAGCAAATGTATCTCCAAATTACGAACACTACTGGACCTAGCATCGGACAACACCAACCAATGGTTTGAGCCACACTGATGAAGTAGTTCCTCATAGAGTATGGTGCCTGGGCACAGATGAGTTCCAGACTAGTGATGAAGAACAGACCCTTGATAGAGCCAACAGCCAGCGATAGCCCAATCTGATAAATCATTAAATGGTCGCTATTGTAAAAATCATAGTAATAACGCCTGATTGTTACCAATGCTGAAATAGTCGTTACTACAAAAAAAATTGCAACAGCAATCTTCGAAACATATTCGGCATTCTGTAGGACAGCACTGGAATCAAAATTAATTCATACAACAGAACGAAGACTATCATCCACCATGTGTAATGTCTGCTCAAGTAATACTTAATTACATAACTACACTGGAAATGCTGAGTTTGAAGGGAGTTATTAGAGTCGGGAAAGTGGTCCACATAATAAAAGGAGAAACCATTTAAATTAATCCACAGCATGTAGAAAGTCACTCCAATAAACATCACTGAGATCCTGATGAAGGTCTTAACGTCTTCTACTAGCTCGTTCGAAAAAGGACCGCCATACTCTCCTTTGCATAAATTAAACCTTGAGACTGGAGCATCTTCCCAATACGTCATGGCACTTCTTCTCTCGGGAAATTTGTGCTTGTACGCGTATTTTAAGACAGCATATACTTTACGTATGGCATTAGAAGTCAGAGAGTTATCTAGGAACTTGTGCTTGAAAAGAAAACCTAAAATTAAGCTCAAAGCACAAACACAACAAACAAGCAGCTTAACAACTGGATCATACTCCACAATCGTGTCAACTGAAGGCCCTATACAAGCCATATAAATGTCTCTAATAATTGCTTGAAGCCACCAACCAATCGAACTTGATAAAACAAACCAGCTTATGAGAGAAGACAGTTGGTCAGCAGAAGCTTCTGGATTCTGTTCAATTGCCAGTTGAAGTGCATTGTTCACCACAGTGCCTGCCCCGACCACCATTATCAAAGCGACAAAATAATTGATGTCTTCTATTAAATGCTTACTTACAGAGCTTGAGGCCGTTAGATACGCCAAGGCGAGAATGGTCTTGAGTAGCACGCCAATGCTAACGATGACCACACCCATCATAACTATGTCAGTCAACTTGTACTTCCAACCTATCAGCCAAGCTGACACAAAACCCGCTAGAGACCACAGAGTAACGACACTAACTATAAATACGGATCCATAGCCGTCTATGTTATTATAAACAATACTATCGAGAAATGTAGAAACTAAGTCAAAACGCACTCTCTGTTGACGAAAGCTGGCAGCAAACAAAAACACAAGACAGTTCTGCACCAAAATGAGTATGATAGGCCAAGACAAGACCCATCTTGACTTGTATCTAGCTAGACAAGCACATTGGATTCTCTTGTTGGGTTGAACACTCCGCATCATTGAACTAGTAGCTCACCTCCCATCGACAAGAACTACTTGCATCACATGACCTAGACTAGTACAAATAGTGCTAGCTTATTCCCAAGGGAATGAGAAGTAACTTACCACCTTTTAAGTCATTTCAAAACCTTAGGGATCCTACACGGCTGCTGGGGCAGAAACAATGTACACAAAATATGGATAACTATACCTTATAATCTGAATCATAGTGCTTTTTTTTTGTTTGTTTTTTCACGAATTGTCATATAAAAAAAAAAGGCTTTGAAGCTTTCCTAAAAACTGCCTATTAAGCGAAATGGACAAGACACACCAAGTTAAACTTCAATAACTGGTCTGCAAAGGTTCTGGAATCTGCTTGACAGCAAGTTGAAATGCATTGTCACACAAACCTCATTCCTACCATAGTGGCTGCAATAATGAATTAAAACCTCTATTGCAATCTCAATTTTTTAATTCGTCAACTATCAGACTTGTAGCTACCTTAGGTAGAACCGATCCTAGCAGCCCTTCAGTAACTATGACAACTAGCCCCACTGCCACCTGCATATCAATCAGCTCGTAGCCCAGCCAGACACAAAGCCTGTCAAGCACCATGTTAAAGACACACCAATAGATGCCAACCTTTCTTGAACAATATCCAGGACGGAATGTCACACCCCTAACCATGCCCAAACTACACCCACACATTTATTATTATTGTAGCTATAACATGAACTTTGTTCTAAAGCTACCCTAGTTGCTTATTCACATTCCATAAGGAGATCTTGGGTGAGTTTCATATAAATACAAGAATAATTACAATTGAATTTCATAGTCAAATGAAAATCTTAACTAAATTACTAGTCAGTATGCATTTTCCTCAGCATAGAAAACAACTCTTAGTGTCAGCATATGATACTGGAATTGAAAGAATGCCTGACATCAGAGCTACTCATCTATATTGAATGAATTTCAAGTTTACTAGATTTCTAGAACAAATGCTATTTTCTTGCAGTGCAAGGACACAATCTAATTTCTAGGACCGTCCTGGACATTCCAGGACAGTAGCAACTATAAAACTGTATGACAATGGGTCTAAAACTGTCACTCTGTCAAGGATAGATTCTTGCTGATGAATATACCACAAATGCCTGGAGCAGAATCACTGAGACAGTGCTGAGATAGGAACAAGAAAGACCATCTTGCTATGTAACGTACAATACAAGAAGACACAAGAAATAGTCTAATCAGATTATGTCTCCTTGTATCTCGTCTAATCAGATTCACGCACAAAAAATATGACTTGTGCAAGGAAATACATATTTTAGGGATAAAAAAAATCATGTTAACAGATTCATTGGGGAATGAGCATCACACTTCCACTACAATAGTAACGAGTTTGTAGTGATAAACATGCCACATGGAATTGACAGACTGAGGGACCTATGGCTACACTACAACTACTACATCAGCAATCTGATTAATACAAAACAATTCAACCTCAAGAATTTGCATGGAAACTTTTCCCAGGAAGGTGAAGTGCCTCACTTCTAATTACTTGGTCTAATGCATTAATTATTCACAGTAGCATAATTTAACTACCTCTATATAATATTGCCCTTGTGTTTCATACAATTTGACATCAAAGCACATTAAACTCTAAAAGAACCAGCAGCAATATTGTACATCAAAAACGTATAGGATTAAATAGACTGTAAAAAAATGATCTATATACAATATCTATAAAAAAAAAAATTAAAAAAACAAGTTGAGAGAATGTAATAATGAATTCTAGTGCAATATTTCTTTACGGCAATATGAAACGATAATACCAGGATGTTGCATCAGAAACAGAATAATCACGCCTGAAATTATGGACAATGAAAGCATTTTTTCATTGTCCAACTGACGAAGATCCCACGGGATCGAAACATCTTGGTTTATTATAATTTATATATAGCTACTATGTAAATGTTCTTTAAGAATCAATAAATATTCGAAATATAAAGGACATAGTAAAATACAATATTAAATAAAATTAGACATTATAGTAATGGTGAACTAACTACAGATGTATTCTCAGCGACATATTTTCCATACACTTCCTCCACCCACATCTGCTGATTCTGTTTGTCCTCTTGACCTCTCGACCTTCTGCGGTAATGCTTGATTAAGACTAACAGTATAACCAGACCAATGGCACACAGCACAAGATAAAACAAAGAATAAGAAAGGGAGCAGTATTTTTTAGAGCAAATGTCCTTCCAAACAATGAATAATATTGGAGAAAGCATTGGACAACACCAGCCAACAGTCTGCGCCACACTGATGAAGTAGTTCCTCATGGAATATGGAGCCTGGGCACAGATGAGTTCCAGACTGGTGATATAGAAGAGGGCTCTAAGAAAGCCTCCTACCACTGCCAACCCAGTCTGATACCACACAAGATTAACACTACCAGTCAATAAGGAGAGACTGTCTATAGAAACAATTGTCGAAGAAGAGAGAACCAGCGGGAAAATGCAAATAGATGCCAAGCCTAGTCTGCGAAGCATATTAGGCATTCGGTATGATAGTACAGGAATGAAAACAAACTCGTACAAAACTACAAAAACTATCATCCACCATGAATAGTGGCTCCTGAAGTAGTATATTACTGCATTGGTGCATGAGTTAGTGTACCCTCCAATACTAAGGGAACGATTGTAAGACCAATGGTCTATATAATAAAGGGAGAAACTGTGCGAATAGAGACAGCTTAAATAGAATGTGACTCCCACAAACATAACAGAAATCCTGATGAAAGTTTTGACGTCTTCCACTTGCTCACTTTTAAACGGACCGCCATACTCTGTCTTGCCCAAATTTAGCCTTGGAACCGGAGCATCCTGCCAGTAAGTCAGAGCACTTCGCTTCCGTGGAAACTTGTGCTTGAAGGCATATTTCAGGACAGCGTACACTATATGTATAGCACTCGACATCAGAGAACTGTCTAGAAACTTATGCTTGAAAACAAAATGAAGAGCTAATACCAAAGCACACAAGGAAAACACAATCAGAGTCAAAATGGGATCATGGTTCATTTTCATATTATAATTTGATGCAAAGCACAGAATAAATATATTCCTAAAGCCCTCTTGAAGCCACCAGCCCAATGAAGTCGACAATACATACCAACTCACAAGTGATGAAAGCTGATCTGCAGAAGCCTCTGGGATCTGCTCAATAGCAAGTTGAAGGGCATTATTAGCAACAAAGCTCATTCCTACAATCATGATTAGCGTGCCAAGGTAATCAAAGATTTCAATTACAATTGCACTTTGGGAGCTATCAGTTGCCGACACGAGAGAAAGAATAGATTTCAGCAGTACTCCAACACTTGTGGTTACTAGTCCAACAGTCACCATATCGATCAGCTTAAATTTCCAGCCAGTAACCCAGGCAGACACAAAGCCTGCCAAAGACCACACTAAAATAACCCCAAACGACCAAATTGGTCCATATTTTTCAGTGTTATAATACACAATCCCATCTGTCAGAGAAGAAACTAAATCATAAATAATTCTTTGACGAGGAAAGACTCCAGCAGATATGAACACCACAAATGTCTGAATCAGAATGAGGAAGATAGGAAACGACAAAAACCATCTGGCTCGGCATCTTCTGACTACAGCAAAAGACATAACCAGATATGTCTAAAAAAAAGTTAACTATTATTCATCAAATGATGTTGATGCTTTTTTGAAGTCATGGGATCGGATTAAAGAGTGGAAAAATAGTTTGCCACAAGGGGAGAAAGTCCTCACCAACTGTAGTAAGAGAAGCATGAAGGAACTGATAAACATTACTAAATTTCTTCAAAAGGTGTATCAAGTGTGAGTGAGATCTGACCCCATTACTACAACTGTCTGACCCCAACAATAAATCGAGGACTCCATTTGGCAATACAAATAAAAAACATTTTGACGTGAGTAGTAGGCAAACAATTGAAGCCATGAAGCTCTCACAGTAAAAAGAATCAAGATTGCTTAATTTTTCTAGCAATTATGACAAAGTTTTGATTCAAGTTTAAAATAATAAAAAGGTAAGAGCAGTTTTAAAAAAGCTAAAAATGATGTGCCAACTAGACATGATACCAAGTAAGTGTTTTCATTGCTGTAAATTATCTTGTGAGATTCAACTACCCATTACTTCACCATAGCCTCAAGCTATGGCTAGAGGCAGATTGCAAGAACATAAATGCCTCACCATAGGACAAGAAAATAAATAAATTAAATAAAAAAGCGCATACGTTATTTTTAATGAATAAATTAATTCAGATATTATAAGCTGAAAATGACTACAATTACTTCATTGTTAGTTGACATTATGTACTCTGTTTTGTGCTATGTATCTCTCGTAAGCTTCCTCCACCCATCTCCGCTGGTTTTGTTCATCCTCCTGACCTCTCGACCTTATACGATAACTCTTCAGCAAAGCTAAAACTAACACCAACGAAACGACACACATGATGCACCATATCAACGCATAGGAGAAAGCACAGCCGTCCTTGGTGCATATCTGCTTCCATAAAGTGAAGACAACAGGAGTAATCATTGGACAACACCATCCGATAGTCCACGCAAGGCTAATGAAGAAGTTTCTCATGCAGTATGGCGCCTGGGCACAGATGAGTTCCAGGCAACTGATATAAAAGAATGCCTTCAGGAACCCGACAGATACAGAATAAATCACTTGGAAAGCAACTATGTTAATATCATATGACATCAGCGAAAAACTGTCAATCGTGACTATGACAGTGTTCACTATGGTTAAAGGAATAGCAGACACGCCCACTAAGGTCAGCCGGTGCAATATGTTCGGCAGTTTATGATACAACAGAGGTATTATAAGGAGTTCGTATAAAATGACAAAAATTATCATCCACCACGAATAATGGCGACTGAAAAAGTACAGTATAGTCTCACCACATGAATCTGTATTGGTAGGGCTAATGACATGGAGGGAGTGGTTGCGACCATCAACGGAATGATCCACGTAGTAGAGAGAATAACTGTGAATATACAGACAGCAAAGGTAAATCAAAATCCCGAAAAAGAGCACAGACATCCTAAGGAACGTCTTTACGTCTTCTACTTGCTCATTTGTGAATGGGCCACCATACTTTCTCTTTCCGAAGTTGAACCTGGATATGGGGGCATCTTCCCAGTAAGTCATAGAGCTTCTTCTCACTGGGTGCTTGTGTTGGTAAGCATATTTAAGAACTAAATAGATAGTGTGCATTGAATTGGAAGTCAGAGAATTGTCCAGCAGTTGGTGTTTAAAAAGAAAGTACAAAATTAAAGCCAAAGCAACAAAACAAGAAATGGTAAGTGCTGAAATAGAATTTCCTTCTAAAGATTCGATGCACTGAGCCCATATGGTATTTAAACTCAGTTGCAACCACCATCCCAGTGCACTGGAAAATACCAACCAGCTAGCTAGTGAAGAGAGCTGAGCAGAAGATGCCTCTGGAATTTGCTCAATTGACAGCTGGATGGTATTATTAGTAACGAATCCAATACCAAATGCTGCCAATACACTGCTAGCATAGCTTAAAATTCTCACAACTACCGTAATACCAGCAGGATACGCTACAATGAAGATGATGGTTCTCAGAAGAACAGCGACACCAACAATCACTAGTCCCATCATGACAATGTCTGTCAGTTTATACTTCCAACCAGCTAGCCAAACAGATGTAAAACCAGCTGCTGTCCAAGATACAACAATACCCACCAAATATAACGATGCATATTCACTTTTTGCCTGATATATTCTAGAATCAGATATGAATGAGACTAAGTCAGTGTGAGATCTTTCAAGCCAACCAAATGCTCCAACTGAATAGATTACGAGACAGTTCAATGCTAAAACCAAGACAACAGGCTTTGATAAAATACATCTAGATTGACATATCTTGAGAAAAGTCCTCAATTTTCCAGTTGACGTCTTCTTTGACACCTGTCTTAGTTGCTGCACTTCTAACATCGTGTAATCCAATGAAAAAAAAAAGATCGTCAATAGACTAATCATGTGATAGTAGGTGAGTAACCATGGACATCCAAACATAGAGTTCATACAACCAGACTCTACAATTTGTAAAGATCAGATACTACATTAAAATGAAGTGAACCAAACACCAATAACCTTATCCCTTCTCCTATAATGTATAAATAAAACGTGGAAGACATATGCAACATGATTGCAAACACATCACTGCTCATTCCAGCATAGCAAGCACCAATTGACAATATCAGTATTATAAAATTGTCACTGGAATGGAAAAGTACAGAAGAACTTATAATGAGAGTCCCAAAAACTTATTAGCTAATTTTGATAAGCAACTGCATATTCCATATTCAGAAATAACACTGTTCTGAATAAAGTTGTCAAAATGCAATGTACCAAAGTTGAGTCATCATATCTTCTCGTCCAACTCTTCAAAAGTCACAACACGACAAAATGAACAGTTTACTTTGCTATTAAAAGTATACTCCTGAGACTACAGGAACCATATACTGTAGAAAATCCATCCTACTTGCATTTTTTGTTTAGTCCCAATATAACTAAACAGCAGCTGACAAGGCAGACTGGCGGGCAAATGAAAGCCGACTCTATTAGATGCCCTAATACAAGAGAAAAATAAGCTATAAATGTGGCAGTGCCAATACAAGAGGCAGAATACATCATGTAAGTTATGTGACCTTAAAACTGTACATTTGATGCCATTCATTGACCACATTAAACCATCATGCACTCACTCACTCTCTGACTCTTGTACTCCACCCACTCTCATAATACTGATCCAGCAATACCACAAGAGTACTCCACAATTTCCTCACATGGACCTGTAGTGTCCTGCTATCCTTCACATCCAAGTCTGACTCTGAACTCTTACAGTCCAATAAACATGGATTTTGAGACGACTGGAAGATCTCTGTCTTTGAATGTGAGACCAGCTGAAAAAAATTACACCCTGTGGCAGTTGTCTCTCTCGATACAAGGCAAGAAGCATTCTGAAGAGTAGCTATGCCATACTTGGGCTGATATGTAGTTTGCTCATCTGGGCATCTATTGGAATACCATCTCAATATCACAGGATGGACCTCGTTGCATCAGTCACCCACATCCCTGTATATGCTTTCCAATCCTACGAAAAACATCTTTGGTACCTTCTGCCAAACCTTGTGTGGCTGTTTGCTGCTTTTCTATCAGCATGGCTGATAGGATGGAAATACAAAATACCAGACATTGTCTTTGCTGGCTTAATTATCGCCGGGATGGGAGTTATCATGACTACAATTCTCCAAGCAGCTAAAGTAGCCTATAAAAGCCCTTCAGGGAAGTGGGTTGAGATTGGTATCCACGTTGGAACAGTTTTAACAGCCGTGGGTGGAGGGCCAGTTGTAACGAACATTTTCCAGCTGAGCTTGGAACAGATTCCAGAAGCCTCTGCTGCTCAAATTTCCTCATTGGCTAGCTGGTTCGTTTTTTCCTATACTTTGGGAAGCTGGCTGAATTCGCTAATTATTGGCAGTTTCAAGTACTGCATGAGTTCTTCCAAATATCTCCACAAGCCTCTCCTAGACTTGTGCCATGCTTGCACTCTTACGACAGCCACCACGATGATTGCCTTTGCCAAGAGCAAGTTTTTAGACAACTCTCCCATTTCTCAGAACACTAAAATAATATTCCAAGTACTCAAGTACGCTTATCAGCACAACAAACCACAGCATAGGAGCGCTCTCACGTATTGGGAGGATGAACCTCCTAACAGACTAAATTTAGGGAAGAGAAAGTACGGAGGGCCTTTCGCAAACGAGGAAGTTGAAGATGTCCGTACATTTATCCAGATATCAGTCTTGTGTATAACCGTCTTGATATATCTCAGCACCCTATATCTTAGTGGATACTCACTTTACTATATAAATCGTAACGAAACCATGAATGAGATTTCTTCAAACTTTTCTCCAGAAAATTGCACCGGATTTATTCGGCACTTATTCTTCAGCAACAGCTTGACGTGGCGAATGGTGATGGTGATAATATACGAACTAGTCATTGTCCCTGCTGTGTACTATAGAATGCCAAACATGATCTATAGAGTAGGATTTTCAGCTTATCTAGCGTTCATGTTGGTAATAGCTGCAACTGTTGTCACCATTGTCGACAACTTCACCTCTGAAACCATCTTTAAGAAGATAATAGGGCTACAAATAGGAATGGCAATACCGGTAGGTGCTTTGGAGGCCATCTTCTACATAGCCACCTTGGAGTTTGTATGTGCTCAGTCTCCTTACAAAATGAGAAATTTCTTCATATGTGCCATCATTTCTATAACATGGTGCAGCCCATTGCTCTCTGGACTGGTCTTTTCTATTTGGAAGTGGCAGTGCAAAGCCACCCACTGCCCCACTGTATATTCTTTATTGGCACTTGTCCTATGTACGACTGGAATAATAGCACTTACCATATCCGCCAAGTGCTATCGCCAAAGAACCAGAGGCCACGAAGATGAGCACCAACAACGATGGGTGGAAGAAGCTTACGACAAATATATGTCCAGCAAGCAAGTTAGTAGTAGCATATCTCTTTCTCATAGCCATTAATTTTTCATTCATGCTCCTATTATACTGCAAATATACGTTACTTCAAACATTGATTCACAATACTTGTCGTAGTGATATATTTACTGCCTCATTTTGACACCACTTACAAAAATCCTTTGACATTGCTTGTAAATTATAATAAACAGGAAGGTTTCAGCCATGTACATGCAGCCACAAAAAGCTGACTTCTAAACTTTATGCATCATGAATTACTAGTTTCAAATGAATCATCAAGAAACTGATAAAAAAATTAATACTTACAAGCTAACCATTAATTTTTTTAACAGGAATGAAGCATATAAAGTAAATTTATCAAGCATTCTATAAGTTTTAAAACTGATGTCTCTCTTGAACATGTGGTCTTCAGAATTAAGTCATCTAAATAAACTATACTGTGCGGGCTTCAAATACGTAGAAATTGCAACACACTTGAGAGTATTACTCACGGCATAAATTTAGGGCTAAAGGTGCATATGTATGCCAAAGTCAAGAAAATCAGCTCATTGTTAAAATGTCTCCATCATATGTTCCCAGAGAAAGAACAAAAAGTCAAAAAGCTTTGTAAACAGAACTTAACTTAGGAATATCAAGTAGCATAAGCTTAGTCAAAAGCATCAGCTTCCCGTTTAGAAAGAGTGCTGGAACTCCTCTGTCACAAAGGGCATTAAACTGAATTAAACGCCAAAAACATTGTTAACAGAACATTCTTTGGGATACTTGGCTCACCCATACAAGCAAGACATACTGGAGTAAACAAGTGACAGCTGCTTTGTTTCTGGTTTATTCCCTAATTTAACACACCTAGCAGTGTGAATCGTTCTCATCTGTCAATAGCTTAATGGAAGAAGGAAATGACACTATGGTGTATGGACACTCACACACCCTCAAAATACATTTATTCTGGTCACACATTTTAAATTTCAAAAAAGGAAAAAAGTGCAATTCGCATCTAACACAGATTGCAAAATTATATAAGTGATACATTTCCGGTTTTCAAACAAAAAGAAATAATCACTCTGTCAAAAAAATAATTCAAGAAAACGTCAAAAAGAAATACAATACAAAAAGAACTGAAACTGATGAAGAACAAAAGCCACTACTACTCATTCTACTATGATAAGAGTAAAGTATAAAATAAAATACAAATAAAATTCTTTGAGTAAACTACTAAATGTTGTCACTACCTGAACTTCAATGTAAAAGACTGCTATGTGTGGTCCGGTATTCTGGAATAGTATTCTTCTGCATAGCGATAGACGTGACAGGGTTCGTCTCTGAGTCGGTAATGATAGGAATGGGTGACATAAACATAAAAGATAAATACAAGTAGACCAGCAACAATATTCATGAGGTAATACTGCATCCCACAGCTTATGTGATGTGAGTCCTTGTACAAAATTCCAAACAGTATTACTGCTACAATGCCAAGAAGCTCGAAGATTCCCTTTAATGCAAATGACATTCCAATTAGCATTCCCTTCAGAGAGTGAGGACTCTGAGAGCAGAGGAACTCGTATAGAGCAATGGAGATCAGCATTTTAGACACGGAGTTGAGGACACGTGGTATTATGATGTATGAACTGTTCAATTCTATTCTAAATGAAATATTTCTAGAAAATGGTAACATGCAGCTGGAAAAATTTTCATGGGGTGCATGAGCGATTGTATCTAATATGAGAATGGAGGCTAGTGTTACTATTATCAGAAATATGCCAAGTCCCATACGCTTTAAAATTCCTGGAATATAATCAGTAATTAATGGACGCAAGAAGATAACATATACAGGAATACCAATCACAATTAATCCTGGAGTTAATATACCCCCTCCAATAAACACCCTACTAATTTCATTAGTTAAAGAAGTATGAAGATAAAAATCGATTAATAACCTATCGGCAGCGATAAAGAGGAAGAATATTGGTCCTGCTGCAAATAGAACTTTTAGGATTCCATAGAAAGCCTTGACATCTTCTACCTCTTCAGTGGTAAAGGGTCCACCATACTTGGTTTTACCTAAGTCTAGTCCAGTGGGGATTTCATCCTCACAGTAGGTAAAAGCACTCCGTCTTACCGGGACCTTATGCTTCCAGGCAAATTTAGAAACCATGTAAACAAGTCTATAAGGGCTAGGCCGTGCTGTATCCACAAAAAATTGTTGTTTCTTGCAAGATGCTAACCACAGGGATACCACCAGAAGCGAAACAACACATCCTATGGGAACAGCGTACGTCAACATGTTAGAAGTTGGACTATAATTGATACTTGTAAAAAATCCATTACAAAATAAAATAACCTCACTCAATAAAAATCCACTGTACCAAGCAAAGACATACCAATGAATAAATAGACTCTGATGGTCCGAGGGCGAGTCTTGAAGTTGATCCATACCAAATGGAATAACATTAGCATGAAAGACTGCAATAGGAATTAGACATAAACACCAGAGTCCTTTGAAATATTGAAATACATTCATGGCAAATTCATAGTAATATTGAAGGATCATCCATGGAATAGATATTAATATTAATATAATACTAAGTATCAGTAATATGTGCATGCTTGTGAGGACTATCTTGTAGCGACCAAACTTGACATCAGCGAGACACCCGACACCCTCCAAGAGGATAAAAACAGAATAGACATGTCGCAATGAAGTTCTGAATAACTAATACCATTTTAATCTGTCCAGCAATAATTTGATAAATAAATAAATTATATGGTATTCCAAACGTACAACTAGCGATGAAGATCCAAGTGAGCGTTATCACTACTGGTACGTTGCGTCTTATTTCATTAGGAAATCTGCCTCCACACAAAATCTTGTGAAGCTTCATCCCAAGCCTTGCTTTAGGTAAATCCCAGGTAAATTAATGGGCCAAATCTTTTAGCATAGATAGACATTTGAGATCAATGTGTTTGCGCAACATGTTTTTAACTTATTTGCAAAAGTAAGTCAGAGTTTACCTGAAAGGCATAATTAGACTAAGCTATTGTAGCTGGGATTGTGTCAACAGGCCAGCTTTTGGGACACAGTTTAATTCATAACACATTAGTAAGACAAAAACTAAAGCTCAAACAATAAAACATGACAATGAAAATGTTATCACAATTCATCCTCTACGATCCATAAAATAGGAATACATCATTGGAAAAAAAGTTGGATCAGCATTAGCACTCTTGACAGAAATTGTAAAATCTTTATTAAGTTGATTTTTTTAATGTGTATCAATCAATACAATTTGCATTCAGTATGCCCTCCATAAGCCACTATATTTTCTAAAAGCATTAAACTACTGTACTGGATAATTTAAGCCCCTTTAATGTGCCCAGAATTATTTGTTTCGACTTCCTTTTTCAGAAGAAGCTTTTCAATTTTTGGTCATACAATAATGTGCTTTTGTGAGTCACGGCCCCAACTATCATGCTGTAATCACATGCATGGGCAAACCTTTTTTTACTGCCTGCCATACTTATACTTTATGCTGCAATCTTTACAGAGTCCTTGAACTGGAGCCTCATGTTGGAGCAACTAGTGAGTGTTGATTGCACATTGGTTATTTCTATTTGTAATAGCTAGTTAGAGTATAGTAAAGCTGAAGTTTGCACCATTGATGCATTATTTACTTAAAGTAATATTTACTGAGATGTTGCTCTATTTACAGTTACCCAAACGGACATCTTAACTTTGTGCTTCATAAATTACTACAGTCTCAAATGAATCTTCAAGAAACTGATAAAATAAATTTGTCTAAAAGCTACTGCAATTCATAATTATTTAGAAGTAATATAGTGTTAAGGAAAAACAGTAAGCATCCTAGAAGCTTTAAACTGGTGTCTCTATGGTCTCCAGCTGTCACCTAAAAAACTATACAATGGGCCATTAAATAGCTACACTTTTAGAAGGTATCTCACACTACATGATTTTTGGACTTGGAGTACATCAAAAACATCAACTTTGATTGTATTGTTGTTCTCTTCTCAGACAAAGGCATTAATAGAATAAAATACTAAAAACGTTGTAAAGTGAGCATTATTAGGGATAAATGATAAACATATACAGTAAGAGAATGTGGAGTGAACTAGTGATAGAGTAATTAGTAATTGGTTCATGTAAAGCCAGTCCCTAGAGAGAACAAGGGGTAAAGATAAAGAAAGGGGAAGAGAGGCTCTTAAAGGAAACAGTTAACTGTTCCTGTGTTGTATGAATTTGCTATTACTGATGAACAGGTTTTGTATACTTTTGATCATGTAGAGATGTGTTAAATGTAGTGATTACTATTCGTAAAGAGTGCTGTTTAGCTAGTAATAAAAGGAAGAAGGAAAAAAAGAAAATGTTGGTGGTCACTTTTGAATAATAGCTGTTATCAAAAGAAATAAAATTACAGATAAAAATATAAACAACAACAACTTGTTCTACTACAAAAACAAAATACAAAGCAAAAACTAAAATTGTTTGAGCTAACTACTCTACTCTGTTACTAGCTGAACTTCAATGAAAAAAAAAAACGGCTACGTGTGGTCCGGTATTCTGGAATAGTATTCTTCTGCGTAGCGATAGACGTGACAGGGTTCGTCTCTGAGTCGGTAATGATAGGAATGGGTGACATAAACATAAAAGATGAATACAAGTAGACCAGCAACAATATTCATGAGGTAATACTGCATCCCACAGCTTATGTGATGTGAGTCCTTGTACAAAATTCCAAACAGTATTACTGCTACAATGCCAAGAAGCTCGAAGATTCCCTTTAATGCAAATGACATTCCAATTAGCATTCCCTTCAGAGAGTGAGGACTCTGAGAGCAGATGAACTCGTACAGAGCAATGGAGATCAGCATTTTAGACACGGAGTTGAGGACACGTGGTATTATGATGTATGAACGGTTCAATTCTATTGTAAATGAAATATTTCTAGAAAATGATAACATACAGCTAGAAAACTTTTCATGGGGTGCATGAGCGATTGTATCTAATATGAGAATGGAGGCTAGTGTTACTATTATCAGAAATATGCCAAGTCCCATACGCTTTAACATTCCTGGAATATAATCAGTAATTAATGGACGCAAGAAGATAACATATACAGGAATACCAATCACAATTAATCCTGGAGTTAATATACCCCCTCCAATAAACACCTTACTAATTTCATTAGTTAAAGAAGAAGTGTGAAGATAAAAATTGATTAATAACCTATCGGCAGCGATAAAGAGGAAGAATATTGGTCCAGCTGCAAATAGAACTTTTAGGATTCCATAGAAAGCCTTGACATCTTCTACCTCTTCAGTTGTAAAGGGTCCACCATACTTGGTTTTACCTAAGTCTAGTCCAGTGGGGATTTCATCCTCACAGTAGGTAAAAGCACTCCGTCTTACAGGGACCTTATTCTTCCAGGCAAATTTAGAAACCATGTAAACAAGTCTATAAGGGCTAGGCCGTGCTGTATCCACAAAAAATTGTTGTTTCTTGCAAGATGCTAACCACAGGGATACTGCCAGAAGCGAAACAACACATCCTATGGGAACAGCGTACGTCAACATGTTAGAAGTTGGACTAGAATTGCCACCTGTATAAAATCCATTATAAAATAAAATAACCTCACTCAATAAAAATCCACTGTACCAAGCAAAGACATACCAATGAATGAAAAGACTCTTATGGTCCGAGGGCGAGTCTTGAAGTTGATCCATACCAAATGGAATAACATTAGCATGAAAGGATGCAATAGGAATTAGACATAAACACCAGAATCCTTTGAAATATTGAAATACATTCGTGGCAAATTCATAGTAATATTGAAGGATCATCCATGGAATAGATATTAATATTAGTATAATACTAAGTATCAGGAATACGTGCATGCTTGTGAGGACTATCTTGTAGCGACCAAACTTGACATCAGCGAGACACCCTCCAAGAGGATAAAAACAGAATAGACATGTCGCAATGAAGTTCTGAATAACTAATACCATTTTAATCTGTCCAGCAATAATTTGATAAATAAATAAATTATATGGTATTCCAAACGTACAACTAGCGATGAAGATCCAAGTGAGCGTTATCACTACTGGTACGTGGCGTCTTATTTCATTAGGAAATCTACCTCCACACAAAATCTTGTGAAGCTTCATCCCAAGCCTTGCTTTAGGTAAACCCCAGGTAAATTAATGGGCCAAATCTTTTAGCATAGATAGACATTTGAGATCAATGTGTTTGCGCAACATGTTTTTAACTTATTTGCGAAAGTAAGTCAGAGTTTACCTGAAAGGCATAATTAGACTAAGCTATTGTAGCTGGGATTGTGTCAACAGGCCAGCTTTTGGGACACAGTTTAATTCATAACACATTAGTAAGACAAAAACTAAAGCTCAAACAATAAAACATGTAACAATACAATGAAAATGTTATCACTTCAATTTTTGGCCATACAATAATGTGCTTTTGTGAGTCACGGCCCCAACTATCATGCTGTAATCACATGCATGGGCAAACCTTTTTTTACTGCCTGCCATACTTATACTTTATGCTGCAATCTTTACAGAGTCCTTGAACTGGAGCCTCATGTTGGAGCAACTAGTGAGTGTTGATTGCACATTGGTTATTTCTATTTGTAATAACTAGTTAGAGTATAGTAAAGCTGAAGTTTGCACCATTGATGCATTATTTACTTAAACGGACATCTTAACTTTGTGCTTCATAAATTACTACAGTCTCAAATGAATCTTCAAGAAACTGATAAAAATAAATTTGTCTAAAAGCTACTGCAATTCATAATTATTTAGAAGTAATATAGTGTTAAGGAAAAATAGTAAGCATCCTAGAAGCTTTAAACTGGTGTCTCTATGGTCTCCAGCTGTCACCTAAAAAACTATACAATGGGCCATTAAATAGCTACACTTTTAGAAGGTATCTCACACTACATGATTTTTGGACGTGGATGGAGTACATAAAAAACATCAACTTTGATTTTATTGTTGTTCTCTTCTCAGACAAAGGCATTAATAGAATAAAATACTAAAAACGTTGTAAAGTGAGCATTATTAGGGATAAATGATAAACATATACAGCAAGAGAATGTATACTTTGATCCTGTAGAGATGTGTTAAATGTAGTGATTACTATTCGTAAAGAGTGCTGTTTAGCTAGTAATAAAAGGAAGAAGGAAAAAAAGAAAATGTTGGTGGTCACTTTTGAATAATAGCTGTTATCAAAAGAAATAAAATTACAGATAAAAATATAAACAACAACAACTTGTTCTACTACAATAAAAACAAAATACAAAGCAAAAACTAAAATTGTTTGAGCTAACTACTCTACTCTGTTACCAGCTGAACTTCAATGGAAAAAGAACTGCTATGTGTGGTCCGGTATTCTGGAATAGTATTCTTCTGCGTAGCGATAGACGTGACAGGGTTCATCTCTGAGTCGGTAATGATAGGAATGGGTGACATAAACATAAAAGATGAATACAAGTAGACCAGCAACAATATTCATGAGGTAATACTGCATCCCACAGCTTATGTGGTGTGAGTCCTTGTACAAAGTTTCAAACAGTATTACTGCTACAATGCCAAGAAGCTCGAAGATCCCCTTTAATGCAAATGACATTCCAATTAGCATTCCCTTCAGAGTGTGAGGACTCTGAGAGCAGATGAACTCGTACAGAGCAATGGAGATCAGCATTTTAGACACGCAGTTGAGGACACGTGGTATTATGATGTATGAACTGTTCAATTCTATTCTAAATGAAATATTTCTAGAAAAAGAAAACATACAGCTAGAAAAATTTTCATGGGGTGCATGAGCGATTGTATCTAATATGAGAATGAAGACTAGTGTTACTATTATCAGAAATATGCCAAGTCCCATACGCTTTAACATTCCTGGAATATAATCAGTAATTAATGGATGTAAGAAGATAACATATACAGGAATACCAATCACAATTAATCCTGGTGTTAATATACCCCATCCAATAAATACCCTACTAATCTCATTAGTTAAAGAAGACGTGTGAAGATAAAAATTGATTAATAACCGATCAGCAGCGATATAGAGTAAGAATATTGGTCCTGCTGCAAACAGAACCTTTAGGATGCCATAGAAAGCCTTGACATCTTCTACCTCTTCAGTGGTAAAGGGTCCGCCATATTTGGTTTTGCCTAAGTCGAGCCCGGTGGGGATTTCATCCTCACAGTAGGTAAAGGCACTCCGTCTTACAGGGACCTTGTGCTTCCATGCAAATTTAGTAACCATGTAAACAAGTCTATAAGGGCTAGGTCTTGCAGAATCTACAAAAAATTGTTGTTTCTTTCGAGATGCGAACCATAAGGATGCCGCCAAAAGTGAAATAATATATCCTAAGGGAACAGCATATATCAACACGTTATAAGTTGCCCTATTTCTGCTGTCAGAAAACGTATAAGGACCATCTGGATATAATCCAAAAAAGTATAGAATAGTTTCACTTAATAAAAATCCACTGTACCAAGCAAAGACATACCAATGAATAAATAGACTCTGATGGTCCGAGGGCGAGTCTTGAAGTTGATCCATACCAAATGGAATAACATTAGCATGAAAGACTGCAATAGGAATTAGACATAAACACCAGAGTCCTTTGAAATATTGAAATGCATTCATGGCAAATTCATGGTAATATTGAAGGATCATCCATGGAATAGATATTAATATTAGTATACTACTAAGTAGCAGTAATACATGCATGCTTGTGAGGACTATCTTGTAGCGACCAAACTTGACATCAGCAAGACACCCTCCAAGAGGATAAACACAGAATACACACGCCTCGATGGCGTTCTGAATGAGAAATCCCTTCTTGGTGTATTTGCCGATGGTACGGAAAATTAGCAAATGATACGGTACTCCAAACATAGAACTAGCGATAAAGATCCAAGTTAGTGTTATCACTACTGGTATGTTGCGTCTCATTCCATTTCCTCTGCACCAAATATTGTGAAGTTTCATCTTACTTCACAAGCCTCTTAGAATCTCTTAACACTTGCTTTAGGTATACTCCTGGTATAATAAGGAGCCAAGTCTCCTAGCCTAGATGGACATCTGAGATTAATGAGACTGATCAACCTGTTTTTAATTTAAGCTTAATAATAACAACTATTGTTTTGTGAATTCAAGTCACATTTCCTAAAAGGAATGAATAGAACAAGTTATTCTTGCTGGGATTGTGTCTACAGGTCACCATTTGGGAGATAGTAGTATGATTCATAAACACTTCAGTGAAACCAAAATCATAGCTTAAAAAACTGTACATAAAAAGTGTCATGAGTCATCATCAATATTCATGAACAGAATTCATTGAAATAATGTTGAATACCACTAACATTCTTGACAGAAATTGTAAAACCTTATTATGGTGGAAAAATAATGTACATTAATCAATTCAATCTTGATGAAGACAAACAGAAAATATTATCTAATTGCATTCAGTTGTATGCTCTCCATATGCTACAATACTTTTCTACAATCCTTAAAAACTTTGACATATGCTGAAAATGGAAATTTCACGGTATCACATCTTAGAATTTTAGAATACAAATCTAGTGAAATTTATTTTGTTTACTGATACATCAATGTATTATAGGCTTAAATTAAGTGGTGGAAAGACTGTTGTATATCTGTCAGTTTTTGTTTTTGTGTTCTTTATCAAAAGCAAGTTAATATGTATTATATGAATTCACGCTTTGAATGGAAGATTTTGCTTTTAAAAGTGTCTTTGAAGAAACATTAGGAGGTGCTACTCCACCAGGATAGATTGGGGAGTCTTATATTTTTTTAAAAAAAAAATTCCCTAAAGCCCTTGAAGAAACTGATGATGCATCAACATTAAGTAAAACATTGTATGAGGTTATATCGGATTAGAAGTGCAAGAACCATTGATTCAATCATTTCTAACTAAATTTTCAACTCAGTATTTCTTTACACTTACTGACAATATAACTAATACCAACTTTTCAACTTCACTATGCATGAAGCCTTCTAAAAACCTCCTACAATATACTAGTGCACATTCACTATACACAAACAACAATTACCTCTTAGGACTCAGTGCTTATACGGGAGGATTACAGCAATCATCTAACTCTAAAGATCTTTTAATACCTCTACAATCCTTAAAAACTTTGACATATGCTGAAAATGGAAATTTCACGGTATCACATCTTAGAATTTTAGAATACAAATCTAGTGAAATTTATTTTGTTTACTGATACATCAATGTATTATAGGCTTAAATTAAGTGGTGGAAAGACTGTTGTATATCTGTCAGTTTTTGTTTTTGTGTTCTTTATCAAAAGCAAGTTAATATGTATTATATGAATTCACGCTTTGAATGGAAGATTTTGCTTTTAAAAGTGTCTTTGAAGAAACATTAGGAGGTGCTACTCCACCAGGATAGATTGGGGAGTCTTATATTCTTTTTAAAAAAAAAATTCCCTAAAGCCCTTGAAGAAACTGATGATGCATCAACATTAAGTAAAACATTGTATGAGGTTATATCGGATTAGAAGTGCAAGAACCATTCAGTGTTTAAGCGTATTGTATCAATGATTCAATCATTTCTAACTAAATTTTCAACTCAGTATTTCTTTACACTTACTGACAATATAACCAATACCAACTTTTCAACTTCACTATGAAGCCTTCTAAAAATCTCCTACAATATACTAGTGCACATTCACTATACACAAACAACAATTACCTATTAGGACTCAGTGCTTATATGTGAGGATTACAGCAATCATCTAACTCTAAAGATCTTTTAATACCTCTTTTATCAGTGTTAACAATATAAAAAATGATTCTACATCTGATATAAAAAACAACAATACATCACTTGTTAATCCACAACTACCTCAAGCCTATCTACAGCAACTCAGTAAAAAAAATAAAAAATAGATTCTTTAATAATATGAAAATGCTGCTTAACTCAACTAATCCATACTTAATATTTCTCTCCTCATTAGCAGCTTATGAGTTGTAGTTTCTTGTTTGTTTGTTTTTTGCTCTGTTCTATTATGTACAATATATATTTCACCATTACAGTAGCATGTAGAAAATAAACCTTTCTTAGTTTTCCTTACAATAGAATAGTATTTTAATGATCTGGATACACCCAAGTAAGCATGCAAAGTACATGACCCAGCATCTCAAAAGCTCTAATTTGATGACTTTGTGAAATTTGGTGCTATCTATATTATATATATATATATATTCCACCCTAGATACCTTCACAATGATAATTTTAGGTACTTGACCCGTGAAATAACTTATTTCACGTGCTAGCTCATTACCCTTGTAGTTATAACAACCAGTCAAGTTCCATCTACTGAGCTAACTTGTAATATTTTACATTCTTCAATATACAGACCATTTTAGTTGCTTGAGCCTTTTTAGGATTAGCTTGTATGTGTCTGATTGTATAAACAAGGTGAGCTTCACAGTGGGTCTACTTCCATTAACTTGTCCTCTTAAGTGTTTTGCTGAGGTTTGTTTAGACTGTCTTGTAGTAGCTTTGGTGTTCATAAATATTTGTCAAACTCTACTCCTTACATTGTCAATATTATAGCTCTAATAGCATTTACAAGGGAGCTTTGTAGGAACTGAAGCAAAATTAAACCTAACTTTGGGACATCTTCCTGGATTTGTTAATGTTATATCAGATGGGTTTACTGCCAACTTCTCTTAGCATTAAATATTATTACAAAGGGTAAATAGAAATTATCAAGGCTTGTGGTGATAGCTTTTAATTTTCTTCTACCAAACTCAGTTACAACCGAATAAGAATGATTTTTTGCCACCAGATAACTGTTGAACCAAATGAAAAGGTCAAGGACTGCATTCATATCATAATCCTGTCCCAACTACAGCCGTTTTCTTTCCGTTTCATAATTAATGCTTAGTCTTCTGTACAAGTGTCAGTTCCTTGTGCTTTTGTATAATTAAGTCCTTTCACACACTTAGTAAACTTTGATGTTTGCCAATGATCAACATTTTCATTTTAGTGACTGCTGACTTCTTGTTGTATTTGTAGTGCAAGTAATGTGACTCGAATAAGTTGTTGGTTATGGTATTAATCATATTCATAGGCAGAGTAAAACGTACATAGTATTTCATATTTGGACAATCTACTCGGTATAGGTCACTACAAGTTAAAGGATCACATGACTATAACACAACCTTCAAGCTATGGCGACTGAGAATACTGCATTACTGTCTATAAACCAAAGATTTCAATTAGCATTTGGGAGAAACTTTTTCCATCGATACAAGTCCAGGTACTCTCTGAACCGATATGTGGCACTGGTACTACTGTGGAACTGGTTGATCTGGTTTGCTGTTGAAGTCTTCACTAACGGCGTCGACGACACTGACTTGGTTTCTGTGGTGACCACCATTCACCCCTATAATTATAGCACTGTAAAATATTTACTACAGCGAGTGCTACCCACTATCTGCTTGGCTAGTTCTACTATCGTTTCTGTCTGGCTAGCTGGATGGAATTACAAACTCCCAAGCATAGTGCTTGCAGGCATGACCATCTTGTTCCTTGGGTTGGTTTTTGATGCCATTGTTGAAACCGCTTCCTTTTCCTCTGGGAGTACATCTGATGACCAATGGGTTGTGGCACTCACAGTACTGGCAAAGATAATAATAGCCATAGGGACAGGGCCGTGTTTGGCCAATATAATCCAATTAACTATGGAACAGATTCCAGGGGCTTCCAATACCCAGCTGTCGTCCATCATCAGCTGGATAATATTTTCTTCAACTTTGGGGCTTTGGCTTCACTCCTTCATAACAGGGGTGTACACACACTGTGCCAACTCCACAACCAACAGGGCCTACCTGCCCCTTTTAAAATTAGGTATGGTCATATTAATGACACCAGCACTAGCAACGAATTACCTCTGCCACGACAACCTGCTAGACTACTCTCCAGCTTCACACTCCATGAAGCAGGTTTACCACATTGTGAAGTACGCCTTAACCAACAAGTACCCAAAGAACAGGACAGCAGGAAAATCAAATAGCTTATCAAGACTAGACAACGGCAAGAGAAAATTCGGTGGACCATTTACAAATGAAGAAGTAGAAGAGGTCAAAACATTCCTGCAAATATCAGTCCTGTGTTTGGCCACTTTTGTGTACTTGACTATCTTATACCTCAATGGGTACAGCCTTTCATTCTTTGACCATGGAAATTATAACCATTCGCTCAATTTTAGTAAGAACTCCTGGGATAATTGTACTACCTTCATCGCCTTCTCCTTCACAGCTCAGAACACATGGTGGGTGCTGATTTTTATCCTCATCTACGAACTCATCTTTGTGCCCGTATTTTACCTGAAAATGCCTGGAATGCTCTTCAGAGTAGGGATTGCAGCTTTCATAGCCGCCATAATCGGTGTTGTACAAACAGTGTTCCTCCTCATCGACTATTACAGCGGAGCAGATCAAACAATCAATCCTTTTGGTCCGAAGATAGGACTTGCGATGGGCATAGGGCTGTGCCGTGCTATATACTACACGTCTGGCCTCGAATTTATCTGTGCTCAGTCTCCCTATGCTATGAGGAACATCTTCATAACTGCAGTGTATTTTATAATCATACTCAGCCCAGGGGTGTCAGGGCTGATATTCACCCTGTGGAAGCACAAGTGCGTTCATCCAAGCTGTGCAGTAATCTACACGGTATTGATGATCTCACTAGGACTACTTGCTCTCATCATTTACTGCATATTTGTCAAATGCTATCGAAAGAGGTCTAGAGATGATGAAGAAAGTAACAGTTACGATGACACCATTAGCATAACGTAACATACTCTGCCTTATACTCACCTCTCCCCTCCTCTCCCCTTTCCCTTGACAATTTCTGGTCCAGTATATGAAGTTGAAGTGTATACATATGTGTGTGCATTAGTAATAGAAACATTATATTAATCATAACTCCTTCATGTGTGTATCACTCCCCGAAAATATTATCACATACGAAGTAAAAGTCATAGTACATACAGTCTAGACAATTATTGTATCACACTTGCAAAATATTTCTAAGTTATCTTATGGACAAATGTTCAATTTTTTTTTTTTTTTTTTTTTTTGCAAAGATGATACTAAAATTACATTTACTTACATATGTACATTATAATACACGATTCTTCCATTGCCAATTTCTATGGCAGCTGAGAGTAACTTCCTTAAAATGGTATTTAGAGCCTTCTAATGTGTGCACAACTCTTACCAAAAAAGGTCAGGCATTACATTATTCATTGCCTGCTTCAATTATCAGTTTACTATAAGGCGGGACTCCACCCCTAAAAATGTCTTCCAATCAATAATGAATAAACAAAATGGTTTTTACTCATTGCATCAACAGATATCGAGTTAGAGCCATCCAAAATGGGCCTATGGTGCTTATACTAGTTTGGAACTGCCTAATTTGGGCCATTGTTGAAGCTCCAAGTGGTGAAAAACAAGACTCAATATCCTATACAGTGCCTCCCTCTATTACTACCAGGAATCCCAAGGACTACCTCATTCCTGTATTCACATCCATACTCTGGTTCTCTTCTGCATTCATCTCAGCCTGGCTGGTAGGATGGAAAACTAAGTACATTGACTTAATCCTTGCAGGGCTGCTTGTTACCAGCATCGGAGTATTGTTGGAGAACCTCATTTATGTAATAGCAGCTGCAACCACCCCCAACACTGACACTGGTATCCAGTCAACATGGGTAATAGTCGCTCATATCTTTTCTCAAGCAGTCATATCCATTGGAAGTGCTCCAGTTGTAACCAATTTGTTTCAATTGGCACTTGAGCAAAATCCTGGTGCTTCAGCTCAACAATTGTCTTCTTTAGCCAGCTGGTTTTTGTTTTCAACCACTTTAGGTCTTTGGCTAAGTAAGCTTACTGGTGTCACCTATGTAGACTGTGCTGCCTCATCCATTGAAACCACCAGCCAGTATCTTCCTTGCCTCAAAATAGCATCTGCCATTTTTATGACTGTGCTACTAAGCTCTTATTTGATATTGAAACATCACTTACTGGATAATTTCCCAGTGTCTTACGCCTCCCGTCAAATCTACCTCGTGCTAAAATATGCCCTTACTCACAACGCTCCACAAAAACGAAGCGCTTTAACATATTGGGAGGAAGCACCTCCTTCAAGATTGAACTTGGGCAAGACTAAATATGGAGGACCATTTACCAATGAACAAGTTGAAGATGTTAGGACATTCTGCCAAATGTCTATGTTATGTGTCTTTACATTCCTATTTCTCATCACAATTTCCTTGAATGAATCCACACTCATTAACCTTGTCTTGGATGATGCCACCCATCCAGGGTGGTCTCCACATAAGCTGAACTTGACACAAGAAACAAGAACTTGCAAGCATTCCCTTCTCCTATACTTTGTCACTTCAACAGCTTCTTGGCAGCTGATTTTCATCCTCCTCTATGAGCTAGTCCTGGCACCAGCATTTTCATACCGACTACCAAGCATGCTTCAAAGAATGGGATTTGCAGGTGGCATTGCCATGGTTACTGGCGCTTTCCTCACATTCCTGAGTGTAGCTGACAGACACGGGAAAGAGCCCTTGCCTGCGAATTACATAAGCATCTTGACTCCAACTGCAGCTTTGATGGGATTTAGCCATGCTTTGTTTTACACTGCCGGCCTGGAATTCATTTGCGCTCAGTCACCTTACAACATGAAGAATTTCTTTGTCTGTTCAGGTTGGTTCATCGTCAAATCATCCTCTCTATCAGCAGTCTTGACACTTTCACTGTGGAACTCGACATGTAGTAGCAAATATTGCCCCATCATTTATTCTATTGCAACTCTTCTATTAGCAGCTGGAGGACTGGTGATGTTTTGCTTGGCAGCCAGGTGGTATCGTAAGAGATCAAGAGGCCACGAAGATGAGCACCAGCAAAAGTGGGTAGAAGACGCTTTCGACAAGTACATTGAAGACAACTTGAGTAACACAGAAACATATTGGCTGACTGAAAAGTAGATACTCATTTACTAGTACCAGCTACTCGCAGGATCAAACACTAACAATAGTTTCAAATTTTGAAAATATATAAATAAATCCATGTCTTGCATTACCACCAAAACAGTCATTTAGTTATTCAAATACCATAGATGGGGCTGTTAAGTGCCCCTACGTATAAATCAAATTTGCAAGGAAATAGGCACTTAATAATGTGTAAATACAGCACCAAAGGTGCGAACCTTCAGCGCTACTAAACCCTAGTTAGGTATTACAAAATCATTTCTCAGACTTAAAGAATAATAATTTTTTTTGTTGCTATTCCTAAGCAGATATCAATATAGCTCGAGCAATGAAAACAGTAGATGTATTAAAGAGAAGAAGAAAACCAGGCCAGAGACACTCACTGGTATATATTTTTTTCAACATGAATTTCCACTTCCAGCACTCTGTTAACTTCCCAGCTTAAATAAAACACCGCAGGCAGCAAGACATTATTTGCTCAATGAGTACAACGTGATGATAGGGGGCATTACCTACAAAAGCCAGTATGTACGATTCCAATATTTAAAAAAAAGTAGTACAATAAAAGGTCTTAAATAGTCGATCTGAGTAAGTTCATACCAAAATCAATGGTTAGTTGTCATCTCCAAAACCAGAGCATAACAGACAGCCGCTTTTGAAAGTCACACCTTACCAAGTTTGGTATTGCTCAAAAACTAAATTCACTCCATGGGTTAGCTACTCACACTATGCCAAATTCATGTGCTGGTCATCTGGTAAAGGGTCGTTTAATTTCAGCCGCCATATCACCGAACCAGCAACAACAAAAAAAGACATTAGAACGCCTTAAACTTGCATTACACTGTACACCCTGCCCCTAGCCACTTACCAGTAACCAAAACTATCTTCTACTAAATACACGCAACCTCTCAAGTACTTTACAAAGAAGGTTAAAAAAATTTAAAAAAGAACACCTCCTAAGCTATTTCCTTGTGTGTACGTTCTAGCCATCGCACACTAGGCAACTTTATATCACTGGTATTTACATTAGCTAATTACGACGTTATAGTGCATAAACTTACCTTACATTACCCCCTATCATCATGAATCTAATGCCACAAACTAAAGGTCCACCAACAGCTCTATACCTAAATTATTGACTTTCCCTATACTAAGATGCTATACCTCAAAAAATAGAATGAAAATTTCCAAACATAAAAAAACAAACAGAAGAATCTGTGCATTCTAATCAAGAAAGTCAGCCTTTCCTGAGCCACATTTAGGATTACTAGCAAACTTATCTTCCTCCTTAAATTTGCATATCTCTACAGTAATGAACTGACACTTTCAATAGTTGCTCTACATCAAACTTTCTATTGCTACCTTTTGCATATTTTCTCAGAGCTAGCACAAATAGCTAAAACTTTGAATGAGACTGCACTCACTATGCACACAGAGATGACCATGATGCTCATCCTCCAAAGAATCTCTTTAAAAGCAGCAGAATCTCTACCGGTTAGAGCGGAATAGAAATAACTCGGCAACACCCCCATTTGGTAGTAATTGTACTCCTCTACAAACACCAAATAAATAAATTAATGAATAACACACGAACTTGTCAGCCACACTCATAGGAGATTCATTTCTTGGTCTTCTTACACTCTTTGCAGTAACTGACTCTGACAACTAAATTATGGAAACTCCAAATAACCTCATTCTCCAACAAACCATCTGCAAACTATTACTTACAATCTTCCAAATTATGCCAACCCAATTTGAGGGTGTGAATTATTATAGGCATGGGTCTATTTCCTCTGTCAGTAATGACAATGCCTCACACGCACTGCCTCCCCACCTTACTCTTTGTATTGTATGAAACGGTAAGTATCATCAGGGTCATCATACATATAAACAGACCAATCAAGAGCTGTCCATAAGAGGGCACATAATAAACAAGGAAATGCGGTACTCAAAAATAAATAAATTAATCCAGATATTGTAAAAATAATAAGAACAATCAAAGCAGTGAAATAATTTCATATTGGTTACTTTAACCTTATGTCAATCTCCTAAATAACAATTCAGCTTTAACGAGATAGTAGTAGCATCGTAACCTTAAGCAAGGCAGTAGCATTGTAATTTGTAGCGTCAAAGTTATCGAGCTCCAATTAATAGCTTAAGTTGTTTACCACAGCAAACTTCTCACACCAAAAATGAGAAATAACTATTTCGAATTGATGCAATAAAAATAATTAAGGAAGTTACTCACTAAAATGACAGTAAGTACATTTACACATTACTACCACATATAAAAAATTGATTATAAACAAAATGAAACTTTATTTGGAAAAATATCACACATATGCAAAGTAATAGTAAAAAATGTAGTTGTACCAAGTGCAACATACCAGGCTATACATTTTAACTTTCGTTGGATGGTCGTATATATCCTATTTAACCTACCTGCTGCTCTGGCCAGAATGAGAAGGACAAGAAGTAGCAGAGACTTGGAGCGTAAACCTGGGATAGCCACTCGAAGCACCAACCAGAACCGCTTCAGGAACAGCCAATTGAATCTACTCTCAGAAAAAAATGATTAGGTGGATCATTACAAATACTGTAAATTTAGCCACAATTGATATTAAACAAAGTCAAAAATACAAAAAGAAATGAAGTTGCTAATAGGTAGATTATCTTATATAGCTTCTATTATGTCTATTGTTGGTCTGTTGAGAGCGTGACTGAGTTCAGCAGTACCTCGTAATAGTATAAATACAGAACGGAAATGATAGGTTGCCAATTGGTTGTTGTAGCTCAGTGGCAGAACACTGATATGTTAAGCAAGTGGTCCTGGGATCGAACCCCAGTGACAGCCAAACATTTTTTTATTCAGAATTGTTGAAAAAGAAGCTTGTGAAGGAGAAAATACATCGAATGAGTGAGTAAAAGAAGGCTGAGAAAGAAATTGTGAAGTTTAAAAAAAATACAACAAAATTGTAAAATAGCAATTCCAGGAATTTTTTTTCCTCTTTTAAAAACTAACCTATCTAATCTAACTATTCTTGCCAATATGAACAATGTAACGTTAAAGGAAGAAAAAATATTCTTACATATGTAGTATATAAAAAAAAATTATATAATAGATTGAAACTTAATTGTGAAACTATACTAGTGATGTGCTTGAGCACAAATGGCGAGCGAGCCTAAAACTACACTATTGTTAAACGATTAATTTTAACTTCAACACTCAAGCTACTAAAAAAATTCAAGTTTAAATTACGTGTATACGGTAAAGGGGATTCAATGCCATAGTAACCACTCCTTGCAACAGTTAGGAAAAAAAGCAACAAAAACAAGTAGCATTATTTACACGTTTATTTGTGATATTCTTTCGCTAAGTAAAGGCACAATACTTTCACACAACTGAACATACCTACACAAGGCTTACCTTCGTAGTTACTCTAGTGGACAAAGAATTTTCAAGCATATACTGTTTAGTAGGGCTTACAACTGTGACAAATAGCTTATTAACTTACCACCGCCACTAACTCGAATAGAAATGGAACTCCGTTAAGTTTTTGAGTTTTAACTAAGAATTCAGAGCGGTAAACAATTCAATTTTTAGGATAATACGGGTAATAATTGCTAAACCAGAGGATTCCGTTTAGTGAAGTTTGGGACGGGGTCGAACAACAAGCTAACATAAAATACGAGAAGGTCAAAGTACGCCAATAATTACATCCTTGTATTTTATATCTTCATCAGTGGTAATAGCTGAGACGATTCAAACAAATAAAATAAGTTATTTTTCCAATATTCTTTAATCTTGAGGGAAATGTCTAGCCATTGATTGGTGTAGTGACTGAACTAATAAGCGTTCATGAGCAATTAAATTTAAAATATAATTAAAACTAGTGATGTGCTTCAGTAGTCTGGCGTCACCGACCCTTTTCCTTCCCTATATTGGTGGGCCGGGAGGAAGGAAAGGGTCTGGTAGCTCTAGTATCAACGACTTGTGCAAATGACATCACAGATTTATTGCATCATCATTAACGCGTAGGCTAAAATCAATCGCGAGTCAAACATTTCGTTGCAAATAAACATTTTGTTGGAATGTCTCGTTGCGCCTGTTGGTGTTTCAATAATGCAGAACAACAACAACAATAATGGCTGGCTCACACTTGGGTTGGAGTTGGTCATATATAAGTGACAAACTCTGGAAACAAGCACTCTTTCCGTACCCTGTAGGGAGAGCTACAAAAACATCTCTTTTTTTTAACTTCCCTTTCATCTGCTCTTGCTTTACGCACGAAACTGTAACTTCTAAACACGCTCTTCATCACTTCATCTTCAGCTAACAACACGGAATAAATTGGGGCGCATTGAATATGTGGTTGAGGAATCAGCTTAATTAACAATTCTGCAATCTGATTGGAGTGCCACTATTTTGGTGCCGCCACAAGTCGTTGATACTAGAGCTACCAGACCCTTTCCTTCCTCCCCACCCACCAATATAGGGACGTAAAAGGGTCGGTGACGCCAGTCTAGTGCTTCAGCACAAATGGCAAGTGAGCTTGCCTGACTTAAATTTGAATGCTAGCTGCTAACAATTTTTGTTAGTTAAATATTAATATTTAGTTTATTGCTAGGCTCTATGCAATATTTCAGAAGCATACATTGAACAACTACAAAAAAATAAAAATAAAAGCTCACCACCTCAAAAATCTTGAAACCAAGACAGATGGCACCGAGGTGTGGGCCATACAGCTGGAATCATGAGACACTAAACATAGCTACCACAAGGACTGCCCTTTCCTTCCCAACTGGAGTAACCACCTTAAATTAATTAAACCCATAGACTTGCTAAGTTAATGATGCACACACACACACACAAACACACACAAACGTAGCTACAAAATTAAGTTATCATCTCCACTTCTTGTATCTTTATATATTAATGAGCAAAAATAAAATAAGTAAGTTGTCTGCGGTTGCGAACTTGTTATTGCTTATTATATCAATTTTTGCTGGTCTAATTAGAGTGAGACTGCAGCATAGCAGTACCCTGTAAATAGTATATATACAGAGTCACAAGGTTCATTGCTAGTAGCTAAGTGATCCGAGTGATTGTGTGTGTGTGTGTGTGTGTGAGTGTGTGTGCGTGTGTGTGCGTACATCAAAGACAAGTGGCAATCACTTCAATTATAAATGACCTTTTTGTATTGTTGTTGCCTACGTGCATCATAATTTCTTCTTCAGCCATATATTCAAACCTCGGCATGCCTTTTCAACATACACATATATAACAAACACTTGCACACACAATCATGCTCGCCTGCCCAGTTCAAGGTGTTGAATGGTTAGCAGAGTATAACATTAATCAGGGCTGTTTCGTCCCTGCTAGAAAATCATTCATCCCTCTAGAAATCCTTCAGTGCTATATAACATTTTCACTTAGTAATTTGAAATCAAGATAGTTGCACATATTGTTAGTTATTATTTCAATACCTAGAAAATTTCAAATTGCTTGATTCAGCTATTGTAGCTATTAAACATGGTAGTTGGGAGTATACAAGTTCTTATATCAGTTCTTCTGACCATCATACTTTTGAACATCAGTTCTTCTGAACATCAGTTCTTTTCAAACATCACTTTTTGTGTGCATTAAGTTAGTCATTAAATGCCAGTAACTAACGTGTGCAAAGATATCCCTTTCGAGAATTATATACTTCTGCTTTTATCTTTATCTTATCTCTTGCACTTTGACCAGCGATGTCACCTCATCATGTACTGTACCAGAAATACATTTCCCTCTACATTAAAAACAAGAATTACTGTATCTCAGATATCACCACTGATCAAGATTCAAAAATTTTGAATGTAATTGTATTATCTTTTTACTACAAATAGTTTTTGACTCTACGTCAATCTGACCTTATTGGCTACATTATGTGCACGTTCTCATCCACTAATTGGTGCAAGAAAACTACACAATGCTGAGGATTACAATGAGCAACTTCATTGACCTCTACACTCTAACTTAGGTGACAAGCTTAAAACCAACCATCAATAGCATTAAACGTTGACCACCTCAATTGAATTGTGTGCTAGCTTGACCACTAAACATAACTGCATAATCAAGCACACCAATGTACAATATAAGTTTCCTAATTAAATGGGTAGTCTATAATAATTAGAAATTTACAACTGCTTCTCAAGCTCATGAAACTCCAGTATCAATCAATGGGATATCTAATGTCACCATGTTACTTTGAAGTTTACATTAACAGCACTCCAGTAGCCTTACCTTGTATTGGGTCCTGGCAGAGAAAACGATGTCGACGCTCTTTTGATCTCATCAACTTTTACTCCTTTTAACCGAGAGTGAGACCCATTGTTCCGCACCAACGGCTCGCTTTCAGAAACAGACATGCCAGACAAGAATACTTATCCACCAAGCAAGACGTGCAAAGGGGTGAAAAAGGGGAGAGCGTGCAGGAAAGACAACTGAAAACGAGAATTAGCAGTAACGATCCTTTACCACCACCATTACGATCACTTACCGAATTTGCTTCGCCATGTCGTCACCTCCAAAAAAAGCGAAAGCGGACTGCACAAGTTGTATGTTAATTGGCAGCGGAGGCTGCTTTGCTGGTGCAATTTATGCACTCTACGAAAGATCTAAACTTCCTTCTACCAATAAGAATAGGAAGTGGTTGGCAGTCATAGCAATAGGTGAGCTAGCGGTCTCGTGTTGTGTAAAATGGTCTGGCAAGATCATGTTGTTTTCATTTTGGGGGAAAATGATACTCAAAAAATAGAATGACACCTCCCCCCCAGTCCCCAACACTTCATGGTGAATGAGATCCTTTACCGACCACTTTGGGAGTATTGATGGAGATTACCAAAAATGTTAATTTATTTTGTTTACTTCCTGTCCATGTGGGCGGTTTGCTGGTTTACTGGCTATATACAGGGTTTCATACAAGATTTTTTTAGGGGTGTGAGTGTAAAAACTGATTTTTTTTGTTTGCAAGGAGACTGATCAAACTAAACATAAATAATGTCGTGCTTTCAAATTTGGTACAACAACAGCTGAGAGATTTTTTTAAATTTAGATTACGAAATCAGCTAACAGAACAGAACTTGGCAAGACTAAAGAATTGCCATGAAAGGTTTCAAAAAATGTAACAATAATTTTAATGAATTATGAGACAAATTCAAATAAAATAATCACTGGATCCTGCTTTAATGTTGCTGGAATGGACACTTTCTATTCTTTTAGTACAAATTAGCAGTTCTTAGTGAGGAAACTTTCACTTGAGGTGGGAAATCCCAGGTCCTTCACCCCCTCCCCCCCCCTGCTATGAAGCCCTGCTATACTGCTATATATATTTCTGCTGAAGTTGAGTTTGCCTAGCAATAATTTGCACTAGCAAATGTATTTAGTTCCTCTGCGGCTCTTTCATATCCAACTTTTTTTTTTCCTTTTGGAGCTTAATAGTTACTTGAGAACTTTCTAAAGCTATTGTAGGTTGAGGGAACATTGAAAAGATGATCACAAGCAGAATGAGAACAAATTGATGTAAATTTCACCTTCTCTTCCAGTGTGTAATGGCGCTAACAGTAATTTCTCCTTATTCAGTGCATTAATCAGACCATGATGTATTACCATTAGCAACTTGGTCATCCACACCCTAGTCATTAGCTTTGGTGTTGCTTTTAAACTTTTCTTTATTAATTCACTGTATTTACTGCCATTATTCCATGTTAAACATAGTAGTAGTAGTAGTAGTAGTAGTAGTAGTAGTATTTTTATTATCATATTGTTTTTATTAGTAGTAGTACTAGTAGAAATTGTTGAGACACTAATTGTTGTTATTATTACTACTATTATTATGTTACTATTATTATTATTACTATTATTATGTAACTATTATATAAAATTGATTCTAAATACCTATTAAGAATACTACTGATAGATTATCACATTTGACTTAAAGTTATTTATATGGAGGTAAGCTTCTAGCAAATTCTTCTCATAGTGTCCAGTGTTGTTTGGTCCAGTGCCAAATTCAACTTATATTTTCTTTGGATCTAGGGAATAACAAACTAATTCAATTAGTGTTTGTGAGCTTCCATGTCAGTTTAGCTAATACAGAGTCATACTTCTCAAAGCTAGTAACCTGTATACTACATCTACTGGTCCTTTGATAAAAAGGTTATTGGTATCAGTTCTGGAGAATTATCTCTTTTAGAAATAACTTCATTTTTAGCTAACAACTTTAATAACCATGGTAGTACCATGGCACTCGAATCCGGTATCAGGTATTTCTTTGGCATATTTGCTTACATTAGAACTGCTTTGCTTTTGGAACTTCATGAAAGAGAACAGATTAGTGTGCCATTTTGCTATCTTTACTTCTTTCAAGTATTAAGAAGTTCTGCTATTTGGTTTAAATAATAAATTTCCTGGACTAACATAGCATATCAAATAATCAAATGTTCATATTTTTTTTAATATTTCCATGGAATTAGTAGTAATTATTTGCTATCTTTTTTTTTTTTAAATGCTAAATTTTCAGCTGCTGGTTGTATCTTTCATTGGCGAAGGTAAAAGTGACAATGTTTCAATTGAAAGCCTAAGGGTAGCTAAAATATTTTACAGTAAAGCAATTCTATTAGGTGAACCTACACACAATTTTGATTACATTTTTTTACTCAAGCTTCTATTGTACTGATAATGTTATGTATAGCTATTCTTAAATTGCACACATACGTAAATTATTGTCATTCCCTGTAAGATATAGTTCTGTTCTACATTTTTACGATAAATTAATGTATCTCATTTTATGGTAATTATATCAAATCATTGCTCTTTCCGATATTTAATTGGTAGATTTTTTGGTGTTGTGAATGTAATTAAACGAACTAAGTGATGGTATACAGAAGTGCTTATCCAGTTTGTTGAGTGAAGTGTATGGACTTTGTTTGCATTAGTCTTGGCTCATATTATAATATATATTATAATATTTATTTACTAGCAATACCCCGCCACAAAGTGGTGCCTAGGACGTACTAACTTGTGCAAATTAGGAGTAGTAGCATAAAGTAGTTTTATCCATGGTTTCCCTCTCCTGCTCTCTTTTTTTCCTACTATTCTCTGCACGCAAAATCTGTGGCCTCGTTTACCACATTCTGAACTCCTTCCAGAGGTCCGGGTATAAAAAGGAGAATCCCTGGCATGACCTTTGACCTATAGGTCCTTCTATTGAAATTTAAAAAAAGTGGCCACACAAAGAGAACCTTCCAGAATAGCTCATTATCCTTTCAATTTGATCCACACCTCCTTTAAAACTGAGTGCCCCAACTCATAATTAGCTATATATAATCATTTTTTGCGAGTGATATAATAGATTATCAAGTTTAGCTCCTATCAATGCCGTGTGTGTGTGTGTGTGTGTACCTAAGCTTTCTTGAATGAAGATGAGCCTCAGGATAGTATCTAGCAGTACTCTGACAGTACACTGTATATCCTGTGCAGCTCCATCAATAGCAAACAGTACTCTTCTTCTGTTTCTAATTCCTGCCATATTTTTTTTTGTTTGTCTGTTTTTGTTTTCCCTTCTGTTCAGGTGCTCATGACTTATTTCTTACTTTTGTGACATTGTTTCTGTGCTAAGTTGCTATAGTATGTACTAAAATGGTCTCTGGGATGTTGGTAACAAAAAAAACTGTCGGCCACATTTCCACATATAAAATATGTCCGCAACTATGCCCTTTATACGTGATCTTCTTGTTAAAATTAGTTGAATACTTAAATTAATATTGAATTATTGGGACTTGTATCTATGTACAAATTGTCAGTGGATATGATTAAGGGGAGGGGGTGTCTAGCCTCTTAGAGTGGATCCCAGTTGTAACAATTTGCTGAGTCTGGCTTCCAACTTGATTAACTGAGGGGAGAAAATGGCAGACATTGGAATCTGAAGTCAGACCAGCCAAAACGAGTTGTAGTTATCTGTATCATCCCACAATCACGACTGAAACTTGCTTTGTGTGGGCATATCCTCTTAAAGTTTCGGAAAGGCAGGGCAGATCTGATTGGTTGTCTGATGCTCACAGCCAAGAGCAAAACTACTGAACTGCCAGGTGTGATCACATCCTGTTTGAGGAACATAGGAATGGTGAAAGAAAAACAGGATCAATTAGAGTCTGCCAGATTCTGCCAAACCACAGGAAACAACTGTTGCCTAGAGCACGATAAACAACAGAGCAAGCATCCAGCCCAGTTACATGGTCTATAGGTGGGCGTGGAATTTCAGGAATGCTCAGCGTTGAGATAAGGTACACAGCTTGCAATCCAACGTCTACTGTTTGTGATTTTGTCCTTGTCAGATTAAAGAGGATTGACCATAAATGGGCAAATCATATCTAGCAGGACAGACATGAGATTACGTACCATTGACAGGAATACTTTTTAGCTTTTTAGTTTTTTTATTTATTTTTTTATTTTATTTTTTTTGTGTGGGTGTGTGTTTTCGGTTATTGTTTAAATTTAAAAATAATCATTTTGAGTACTTTGTAGAATTGGATATAGTTCCTATCCACTCATGAAATGATAGTATCATATATTTTTTATATGCATACTCAATATAGTATTACAATAGCTTTGTTGGACTTTTAAGGTAATGAAAATGTCAAGGAGACAGAATGGCACAATGCTTGGAGTACTTAGAAAGGTATTAGTTGCGTAGCAACTAATCTAGTTTGAACAGTCTACATTTCTAGATTAAACTTTCTATGAGTAGTTATCCTCTTGAAAGAAATCATCTAGTTTATTCCAAGAGGATGCACCATTTGGCAACAATACTTGGCACGACTTTTAGTGAAATAACTACAATAAAACTGACAAGCTAGAATGATTAAATTACTAACCACACCCGTTTGACGTGGTTTCACAGAAATGAGTGAATGCTCAGTGTAGGTTATAATACGTATAGCTAAGAGTTAATATCATCAACAAGTTGTATATCATGTTATAAACAGAACAGCTAAGCATGTTTTGTTTATTAGTACTTCACATCAACATTTTAATTAATGGTGGGTGTATATCAACCATTTCTCTATTATTTCTGAAGATTTCTTTCAGCTTGTGCTTTTCATATTAGATTACTTAGGTCTTCTATTTTATGATGCTGAATTCGTATAAATGCATACATGCATATTAGAATTAGGAAACATATCACACTCTGACTCGTGTTATTATATTTATTTATTATTTTGTATATATGTAATATATTTATATACAATAATATGTTTATTACTTATATATAACTAGCTATAGCTATGTATATTTATACATATATAGCTGTATATTGGTATTATATAATATATATTTACTTCTGATGCATTAGATTCTCTCTGATTTTTGCAGCTTCAGTGGGTGTAGGAGTTTGGAGGGCATTAGTATTATGAAGTTTGAAGATCATCATCACCTATTATATTTATAGCTATTCATTCTTTTTCCTCTTCATGAGTTTTGAAACAACGTTCATTTCTCTTACTCAGTGTCTATTTGATTATCAGCCACTACATTGAGTAGTAGCTAATTGTTTGTTTGTTTTGTTTTAATCCAATTACTTACAATGCAAGAGGATATTTAAGGGATACTTTTAAAGCAAGGCTGTAACTAGTTAAAGAATTAAAGATTGGCTAAACAAAAAAGAACATATATCTTATACCTCCAGGCAACAACTGCAGGATTTTTTTATTTTAGACTTTGCAATTGCCCCTCAATTTTTTCCAAGAACTTGACCAATTATTCCACACAAAGGGAAGACAACTTTAACATTTTACTGGCTTTAGCTACTAACTCCACAAGTATTCATTCTGTCAGGTATATTAAATAGCTATTAAATTACAAAGAACTAGACCCGGTTAAGTTGAAGAATCGAGAATTCATGTACCAGTAAGTTACATCATGGCCACAAAAATGTGAAGTATTTGTATGTTTTGGCTGCGAGCATTCTGTGACCCCGGCGACAGCGAGTATATAAAGGCAGGAGACGAGGCTAGCGATAGAAAACCGAATCGGTTCAGCTCTTAGATATACCATTAGAGTTTAACAATACTCAGCTTGAGTACCTCTGAATCATCAACATCACACGGACCACTGCAACTATGTACCTTCTTTTCTTTCTGTGCTTTTTTGCCTGCTGCAACACAGGTAAACCTTGAAAGCCTCCCAAGAAGGTGTCTTAAGTTTATAATTCAATGCATATTTGTTTACTGTAGGGTTATTTCAAGAGGAGTGTTCAGGAGTGATATGCCCTGTGCTAGACTCATGCCCAGAGGGTACCGAAGCTGTGTTGCTCAACAAGACTAACAGTGGAGATATTTACGATGAATGCTGTGAAGCATTTGAATGCAGACCTAGTATGTAACATTGCTTTAATGATTTTAATCACTTTAGCTAAAACTTAAGTAGTGGTGCATAATATTAAATTGTATTTGTTCGTGTGCAGTTGGCTGTAACTTGGGCTTACTTCAACTGGAACATGGAGAAAGTTTCAATGCCGATGCTTGTACAAAGTGTGAATGTAACAAAGGCACGCTCAACTGCACTACAAAACCATGCCCAAAACTACAATGCCGATTCAGCGAGTATGAAGGATATCTCAATGGAGCTTGCTGCAAATCTTGCATCCCGAAAGCCAATCCTGATCCCATCCCCAACTTATGCCCACTCGGCAGGCATTTCACCAATCCATCTAACCCCTGCCTCTCTTGTGTTTGCATGAGGGGAAGAGTGTCCTGCATAGACACCAGCGGTGCTTGCCAAGATCTCTCTAATTGCTCCAACGTTGAGAAAACTCACGGCCAGTGCTGCTCCGTTTGCAACGACACCAAAGAAGAAGATAACGAGGCAGCGGGCGTACCACCAGCCGAATGCACCACATCTACTGGGCAAAAACACCAGAGTGGCGAAACGTGGTCTGAAAGCTCATGCCGCAACTGCACTTGTGGTTCTGGTGATATTACATGCACTGAAGAAGTGTGCCCACAGATTACATGTAAAATGAATGAGGTCCAGAAGATTCCACTGGGTAAGTGCTGCCCTCGCTGTGCCCCCAGACTCGTCATCGACCCTCCTCGTCGCTGCCTGGAAGGGTCCATTTTGGATTCTACTAACCCTTGTGAGAAGTGCTACTGTCGTAATGGCATGAGATTTTGCATAAGCCAGGTCTGCCTAGCAATCCCGGCCGACTGTAATAAGGTGGTCAGAGTCAAAGGTCAATGTTGCCTGACTTGCCAGAGTGAAGATTCCAGCAGCAGTAACAACACAGAAAGCAGTGCAACTGATCGAAGAGCCCCCTCAACGACTGATGACAGCAATTTAGCAACAACCACTGCTCCTCCCACTGCCATCAAAATTGACTTTACAGAGCTGAGTGAACCCACCACTTGCAACTACCGTGGGAGAACTCTCCAACACAGAGAAAGGTACAGTGCTGGACCATGCTCCTTGTGCATCTGCATACATGGATTCGTGGCTTGCACTCAGCACTCCTGCCCTCAAGTAGAGTGCTCTCCTCTCCAGAAACTTGAGTATTTTCCTGACCAGTGCTGCCCCAGGTGCGTAGGACCAGAAAGTGGCAGGTTCGATTTCTTAACAGCGTCTGTTCCTCCGCTGGTGGACTTATCTTTGACACCTCATGAAATTAAGGAGGAGGACTCCACCCAAAAGGCTCCAATTGTAAACAACGATCATACAGGTACTGAAACTGAGGTTAAAGATGAAACCGAGCTTAAAGATGAAACCCTTGATGTTGTTGTTGAAGAAGTTCAGAAAGTAGTTGACAAGTAAGTTATTAGATACGAAGTTTATGGAAGTATTCATTAACATTTTCTTTATAATTATTATAGGCTTTTAAATGAAGATCAAGTACAAAATGTCATCAGCAAAGTTGGGAAAGTGCGATCAAACCCTGGTAAGTATTAAGTTTGTAATTTTTTTATCGGCATAGTGAATACTGGCACATGTCGGCAAGCCCGTACACTGAATTTTTCCAATATAAGTTTTGACATTTCTCTTTATTTCATTCCAATTGTAGCACCACATCAGAAGGTTACTGGCTCAAAGTCCTACTGGATCGTGGGTGCTGGACTTGGTGTAGCCTCTCTAGTCGTAATCTTGGCCATCTCACTTATTGTCATTTACCACTATAGAAGAAAAACAGCAAAGAAGCTGCCTGCAACATCAGAAGCAGTCTAGATAGTTCATGGATCCAGTCACTGGTTTTCACTTTGAAAATGTCATAATTATATAAACAGCTCCGAACAATTCACACTTTCATGTTTCAGCCATTAACAATAAAAACCAATCAAGAGAAATATTAATGCAAATTGTAATTTTAGAAAATTAAATGGCAGGGCTAAAGCTAACTATATTCAGACATAGTGTGGCAGCAATACTGACTTGTACAAATGAAAATATATAGTTTGTTTGTTTGTTTGTTTTGTTGTTGTTGTTTTTTTGTAGTTTCTTAAATTGTGAAGAAAAATTCCATGTATCCTAACAGTTGCTGTAGCAATGAATACAGTGCTTGAATTGAGCCAAAATAGAATCCTTTAAAAGCTGGAGAATCGACACTGGGATAGATAGATACCTACCAAATTGCAGCTGTTTCTACATTCCATGGCCACTCACACAATAGAATACATAGATAAGCCATTAAATATTCATGTAGTGACTGCAGCTTAAGTGAGATAGCCACATGTGAGGTTTGGACATGAAATTATTATGATTATCCATGTCACCCTATCCTTCTACCTAATTGTTATATTTCTGCAGAGATGATATGCAAACATTTATTTTGTTGCTGTGTTATAGTTTAACATTACATAGCTAATTCATTGACAGAGTTACAAACTTTTCCTTTTAGAACCCTTTTAATTAATTCTATCTGTGCAACCATCACTACATAATATAGCACCACCAGAAGAAACACTATTATATTTCTCAATTAAAGTTAATAAATATAATCAGAGAAAAAGTTACAGAAAGAAAAGGGGAAATTAATTTGCACCATAATGATACATACAGTCAAAAGAAAAGAATATACGATGAAGTGCAGTTCTTCTTAAGAGGGAAAATAGAAAGAGGAAATGGTGTGGTTCCTATGACATGAACTTATTGTACTTTTGAATGAAAAAGTTTGCAATATTATCTTAAAATTCCATCATTCCTGCATTTCATCCGGGATGTCATGAGGGTTAATCATTCCCGGCACCAAGAGCTGCTGTTTACGCTTGTCTTTGGCAGCCTGCTGAATCTGATTTTCTCTGATATCCAAATAAAGCACCGTTGGGTCATCACCACTATATTCCTATACAATAAAAAAATCACATCCCATAAATTTTTTAAACAACCAAAACAACGCAAGATAAAAACGTCAACATCAGACTAAAATTAACCAACATTTTTCAGGGTCACACTTAGTAGCTGTAGGATACGATTTATAATAATTATTACCTTTATCTGAATTAAAAAGTCTCGTAAATGCTCCTTGAACTGTGCTAGGTCGTTGTTTAAATGAAACAACCCATCCACAAATATTTTCAGTTGAGCACTGCAAGTTAAAATACATAAATTTAATTAACAAGGAAATGTTAACGGAAAAATAGAAATAAAAGTAAAAACAAACACAAAACAATGATAATAAATTTAAAATTCTAATTTCAATGAATGCGCAGTGATTCTTAACAGCAGTACTTATGCCCCTTACTCCTGTAAGTGAGGGAAAGCTTTCTTGAGAAGACCAGAGGAGTACTTGTGAACAAAGTCAGCATTGTTATAAGCAGCGATCACACTCTTGCTTGGATCATACAGCCTGGCCGTCAGCTTGTCTGTCTCAACCAGGCTGAACATGTAGGACAAAATGGTAGCATGCATGGTCAAACCTACACACATACACAAATACAAACACACACAAAGTGAACACACCAAACTAAATGATAAAGCAACCAGGAGGGTGTGGTTCCCTCTTGTATACGCTGCAAAGACAGGTTTATAATATTCGATTTTTAGTCAACAGAGAATAAACCTGACACTTGCATTTGATAGTTGCAAAAAGGAAATCAACCCACTCACTGGCCGTGTGTGACGTATCCGTGACAACAGAGAACATGTGCTGCATGAGGTCGAGGAAGTAGGTCTGGAAGAACTGAGCACCAGCTTCCTCGTGGGTCTGAAACTTCTGCAGCAGATTGAGCAGTATGTTGAGTCCAATATCAGCCACGTTGCGCATGGTGTGCTTGAACGCCCACACAACAGAGTCCATCAAAACCTTGAACTGTGGGGCTGGAATCTGCAGATACGCTGGAGAGAGAAATAAACTTATTCTTTAGCATGCACATAACCACACACACACACACACACACACACACACACACACACACACACACACACACACACACATTCATGTGTACCTTGGAAGCAGTGGTTAGTGATAGACTGCATGAGTCTGAAGAAATAGATCCTGTGCTCTGGAAACTCCTCCAAGTTCTTGTTGATCATCTCCAGTGTGCACTCAAACAGAGCCTCCAAGATGGCTGGCACTTCACTGGTCATCTGATCCTGAACAATTATCACATCAAACATTATTAGAAAAAGAACAACAAAAAAAACAAAACAAACAACAGCAAACAGCTACACAAAAAGATGCAACCCCCCCCCCCCCCAATTTACCCAGCCCCCACTAATATTCAAGCACGCACATAGATCACACACAACATCTACAGTCTTCCAACTGCCAATAAGAAATCACCTTACTTCTTATCTTAACCCAGTGCTTTTCCAGACTGTCAGCAACAACTGTAAATCAACTTCAGCCTCAATACAAGGTGCCCTCCCAAATTTAGAATGTGGATACAAACGTCACTACATTGTTAGAACAACCATTACCCATATAATATTATTCTTGTTTCTAATTAGGTTTACCTGTTTATATTTTACATTATGGCTTTGTTTCTCTGTGTATTTTCCCATGTTATTTCTAATTACATTCAAACTTTGTGTTCATTTACATTTGTGTCCACTCATTCAAATTTCCCTCATCCTTACCTCTAGTCATATACACAGTTTTCCTCATACCATTTCAGCTGTTGTATTTTCTGCCTTGCTTGATGGTAGCACACCGCCTACTCAATTTTTTTTTGCTGACGGGGCCTGGTTATAAAACTTTGTAGCACTTTTTTGGAGCGGTGCGGTAAGTGGGAGCTCCGCAATTTGGTGCACTACAAGCCGAGCCAATACTCTACTGCCAGACAATGAGTTCTTTTCCATTTCAATATTATTACTCTATGATTTATTCGCAATTTTTTCTATTTATAAGATATTGAAAAATTCTCATTGTGGTGCAGTTTTTTTTTTTAGGTTTACCCGTGTGTATTTTTTTTTTTGTCGTTCTCATTATTAGATTCCAAGAAAAACTGATATAAAATTTGGAACTTTAATTCCACTCGCAATGCTTAAGAAATAGCCCCCGCCCCCATGTCTCATACTATGAGTACGCGAGCAATTTTTTAAAATTGGTTTGTATTGGTTCTAAAAAGAGCCCCCTATATCAAGAGTAAACAAATATCAATATAACAATAACAAGAGAGTCAGAAGAGAGAGCAGTTTCTTGGAAGTCCGAGGTGAAGGTATTAGGTCTGCGCAGCTTGGGAAGTCTTTGCTCCTCAGAAATCGAGCCTGCTGGATCCATCCGCTTGAGTTCAGGTGTGCAGAATCTGGAGAATGGCTACAGGAGGAGAGGCAGCCTAGTCCACCTTGCCACGTGAGTTCAGACAACGTACAAAAAGTTGCTGTAAACGGCTACGAGACAACAAGAAGCTAAACTAAAACACCACAAATTCGCAAAGTATACTTCTGCTACTACTGCGCGATTGTTTCTGCTTGCGTATTATCAAATGGTGGGATATTGGCGGGGGAATAGATTAATGTCCGGATCTACAGGTGTTGCGCGTTGCTATGTGCGGCCACCCTTAAAGATTAAACTCTTTATACACCTAAGAGTTAACCCTCCAGGTGATTGGGCAGCCCACTCTCAAGTATTCAGTGAATAGCTTCGATCCTATAGCCTTCAGTTAACCCTGACTGAACCGGTTCCCTCACATCCAGTATACCACAAACTGCAGAATTTTGCTGCTGTGTACAAGTGAATACTTTACCTCCAATTTGTCCACAATAGTAGTGACACAAGAGAGGACCTCAGGCTCCCTGGCTTGAGGCACATTGCAGTGGTAGTCAGTGAGAATGGTGTGCAGTAAGGGAGGCAGGAAGTGCTCCTTCACCATGGTGGGGTCCATGGACTTGCTCACCCAACAAGATATCAGATTAAGAGTCTCTTTCTTCACCACTCTCATGGATGCTATCAGTGGTTGCCGGGTAACCAGCTCACCTGGGAAAGAGAAGATAATATTTTTTGCAGTCAATGTAAATAATTGGAATTTTTTTTAAAGTGTTTTAATGCCCTTTTAACCCCTATTTAAATAAAATAATTAATAATAATAACAGCAACAACAATAATAACAAATATATTTTAGTTAGATATCTTTTTCTAGTTTATACATTGAGTACCGACATTATTTTCAATTTGAATGCCGCTAAAAGATAACATTTATACTCTTATTTCTTTCAGACAACTCACCTCCAACAGAAATAGCATTAGAAATACGCTCACTCAGCAACTTGTATATATTGAGCATGTCCAAGTAGATTTTGCCAAGCTACAAGCAAAGCCAAAATTACAACACATGAGCCGAGCCTACATATTGAAGTCCCCCCCCCCCTCCCTCCCCCATTTCTCACTGGCAGCCTCACCTGATTAACAAATGGGTGCCCTACGGCTGTGCAACCTCGCACGTTGGTCTTTAGGATGTGTCCAAGCTGTTTAATGGCCTCTTGGTCTTGTAAGACACTGATATCCTGGATAAAATCACAAAACAGAAGGTAACACAGTATGCTGTATGTTTCAAAGGAAAAACAACAACACAACAAAAAACAACAACACACAAAACAACAACAACAATATATAATACTAAGAAGTTGTAACTTAAAACTTGAATACTAGGCAGCGAGTCAATTAGTATCCCCATCACTTGTTATGAACCCTTTACCATTTTATACATTGAAACTATCCAATCTAGCAATCTAGTGACGACACACAACAATAAACAAATAAAAACACACCCTTCTTCCCCAAAACTTCCCAATAGCTAAAGCCACGTCTTACAAACGATATCAGTACTAACCACAGACGCCCTCTGAATGATAGTATCCCATATCTCATTGGGTAAGGACATATACTTCTCTATGAGTCTCTCCTGCACCACCGTATCCTGCACACACACACATACAATAATGTATTATATCTGTGGTCCATTCAGTCACTGATACAAGTCAAGTTCAAACAAGGTCATTGTATAGATACATTGGCAAACTACAAGACGCATCTCATTAAGAAAAGGTCCTGCTGTCAAAACAACCCAGTCCAGTTGACACGACCAAAGACTAAACCAGCCACTGTTGTTACTATATATGCAATAACAACTTTAGCTAAATAACCCAATCTTCTTATCCTCAAAGCACATGATAATTAAATAAAAATAAAATAATAATGATAAGGAGGTTATACAGGATTTTTCAAACGGGACGAGAAAAACTGTTACACTTGTTACACCCATTCTTGAAACCGACACTACTTGATGCACATGCCTATAATATAGGAGTGTATAATTCACACTGGTCAGTGTTGAGTCATATACAGTAGGTGTCAAAATAACGTGCCAGTTTTCGCACTGTGTGACGGGCATAGTACGGTAAAACCGTTGCCGTAGCTTACCCGTTTTGTTTTTTTTGTCAAACGTGTGAACGCACTACGGCCATACCGTTTGTAGAAAATGTTGCACCGTTTCCGCGTAAAACGGTAAATTAAACGGTTGGACCATTCGTGCGGTACGGTAGAAATTGACGCGCACTTTTAACTTTACCCGCGCCGGGAGCCTCTCGCCTGGAACCTGGAATTTCTTGCAGTCAAAAACTTCACCATCAAGAAGATACTGAGTAAGGAAGATGCTGCATTTAGTGCAAGATGAATCAGGAGGTTTGGGTTATTTTCCTTGTCACAGGTAACACAGAAGTAATACATTATCGGCTAGAGGAAAAAAAAAGCCTTTTTTTTTTTCAATTGTATCTTTATATTGTTTTTTTTTGTGCTGAGACATCCTGGAGTGGGTAGAAAAGCAAAATAATGAGGAAAGTTATAGGAGTCTTTTAAACATATGAAGACCACTGCTAGTTAGTTGCATGAGCAAGGGCCCTCTTCCTTTCTCTTGCTATTAAGGTTTTCAGGATGGACATTCAGTAAAGCAGCTGCATTACTAATTGGCAGCAACAACTCCAAGAACAAGTAGCTAGTATGTAGTAGTAGTAATCGTAGTAGTAATAATAATTATTAATTCTTTGATAGAAACTTTTTGTGTACCATTGCTAACCAACATAAGTGTGATCTGTAGCTTGTCGTGACAAACTTGCTGCAGCTCTGTGTAGCACATCAAACAGCAGTATAGCATAATCATTTTAACAAGAGCAGTAAAATGTCATTAGTATTAATGATAATATTAACAACAACAACAACAATAATAATAATAACAATATTTCATAGGAAGCTCAAACTGTCAGGTGAACAGAATTGTGAATAATTAAGCTATCCAGCATCGGTTGTGAAGCTGAAACTGGATTTCATGACATCACTTGACTGAAAAGAGTACAGTTCCAGAAGAATCACACAGCAAACTGTCCTGTGGTTTATCTTTTCATAAAACCAATGTAATTCTTTATGATAGTTTTGTATCACTTTTAGGCTTTGTAATCATAACTCTGTCATTTGTTAGTATTCAAATATCATTGATGAAGGCTATAGTTAATTGCTAAAATGCCAGAATATTATTTTTTTTTATGTATCAGACCTAAACACCCTTTGGTTTTAGATTAGTCAGCTGCTTCATTGTGAGGGGGTGGCATTATTACCACAAACCCATTAGTGATATGACCAAATAAGGGCAGTACTGTCACTTGAGTGAGGTACACTACAAACAATAACAGAAACATTGGTGCGCTCGAATAGCGCAAATGCATGGCGAGCGAGTAAATATATGAGTATAGGTAAAGATGATTTGTGAAGGAAATCGCTAAATAATAGCAATGATTAGGCATGAAGAG